>JAAUXT010054836.1_pt1 | contig 46076 bp, 45 predicted proteins | sample 7278171 | NCBI WGS metagenome assembly JAAUXT01 (sample SAMN14350112, study PRJNA611818) | marine sediment metagenome | isolation source: surface marine sediment (1.8m) | place: French Polynesia: Moorea | collected 2018-08
CCTGCCATATACTGCACCACCACATGGTGCTTCGCCCTGAAGGGACTTCGCACAACAATGGTGAGGCGTACGGTTTGCCCAAGCGGGCCAATCCGTACACAACCACGTGCTTGATCAAAGTCGTCCCCATCACGAACTGGAGCTGGGCAGAGGTTGGCGAACCACGGGACTCCAGGGGAAGGAACCCAGCGCAGTGAAGGAGTGTTGTGTAATCGAACCACCATCAATCGAACCCTCGATTGCCGGTTCGATCACACATAATTCTTTCCCACTCTCTGAAGCTGCACCTTCAGCACAGCTTCAGCTGTATATAAATGCTATGCACCCCTCACTCTGGGCTTCACTTCTCTGAAGCTCAGGTAAGTGACAATAAATACCTGGTAAACCCACATGTGTGTGACTGATATTTGTAACCCAGTTATAGGAGATGGGAGAGATCGGCTCCCCTCTCCTGGCGAATGACGCACAACGGTTCAGCCAGCTGAACGCCTCCGGAACAATGCTGGCCTGAACACCCATACATAACACGCCTGATATTCCCACATGGGGGGGTACCTGGGAAGCACCATAGTGTCTGCAGCAGAACCATCAAGATTCAAATCGTGATGACTGCAGCGCTGTAGAAATGAAAGATGCTTTATCATGCGATTTCATTGCTTTGTATAAACTGTCCTGTCTTCCACATTTTCAGCAATGAAAATTTAAAGTTGAGTACCCCAGAAGAACAAGATCTGCCCAAATAGCCTTTGTCAAATAAAACCGTGTCACAATGTGCAATCAGTAGTTTGTGGTGTCTGTCGTGGTCTCTGGGTCTGAAATGGTATGCCACAGAAATGGAATAACGGAAACAATCCGAAGTAAACTTGGTTGGGTACCTGTTGCCCAAAAATTGCAAAATATATTGTAAATGTTATGATTTTGTCATTTTTACACGAACAGAAGTCACACCATATAAAGTCACTGGTACTCAGTACCAGTACATGAGATGATTCATTGAGAGCACATTATTTCCACAAGAAACTGCACATACCAGTTGTGTTATTTTCTTGCTTTGTATACATAACTTGTAGATTTACCACATTTCTCATCTGGTGCTGATCCACAATGCACTGCCTGAGGTGCAACACATTGATTTGGAAGAGTATTACACAGAAAATTGTTTTGTAACTTGATCATGGAAACAATAATAAAGTTCCTGAAGCTTGAACATCATTCAAATCAACACTCATGAGCAAACTGTTGGAAGGGAGGAAACTTGATGTTGATCAGACAGGGCAATATGCATATGAAAACAACAATAATACTGTTCTCCTCAATTCACAAAGTTGGTGGACAACCCCTGTCTTCTCTTGTGGTGAAATCTCACAGAAATACATTTGGAGAATCTCCCAAATTGTGGTACAACTACACAAGGGCATTCTGCTTCATCACTATTGGAAACTATTTGGAGACATATTCACTGATACAGGTTCTGTGGTATCATAGTCTTCAGGCTCATTTACATATGGCTCTGAGCACCAGAGATGTGATGCCAAATTTCAACACAGGACCACCACTCATAGTTCAAACACCAACAGGTGTCATCAGAAGCTTCTATGATGACATATACTACACAGTTGACAGTCTGATCACAGATTTCAGACAGGTGGGTAACTTTGAGAAACAAACATTACTTTGGGTTTTCACTTTGCATCCAAAACTTGCTTTGAACTTCACAATTCATGATTTACACATTTCACTGAGAAGTCCTGTTGACTGTGACTTTGGTAAACTCATTATTTCCAAGTTCAAATGTCATGTGATCAACAGAACCCTTTGCCAACAGCTGGATAATTCAAGCATCCTTGCCCATGAAGAAGGCCAGATTCCAAATTACAAACAGAATCATTTCAAGTCATTCCAAAATAGCATGAAATACTGGAGGCATTTGTACTGTGGCCATCGCTCTAACTTTGGCATTTTCCCAGTGTTTAGTGAGATTGTTGTTGAGGTCCAAAACAAACAGTGTAGGTATTATGAAATGACTGCATCCTTCATGGTCATGGACATCAACACAGTCATAAGCTTGCCAAATGAGAATATCAAGAAGCAGTTGAGAATTGTTGATAATCTTCTCTTTGCCATGCAAGGAACAAAGTTAACAACTTATTTTCTTCAAACAAACAAATCCTGCAGGATAATTCTGAATTGCTCATGGGAGCAAAGCAATTCAATTGTCTACGATGGGCCTGATGAATTGGCAAATATTATTTTGCAGAAAAATGGTATTTATTTGACTTCAACATTTCAGTGCTCAGTGCTGATCTTGTCAGATGAAAAGCATTGCCAGCAGATTGATTTTGTCCCTCAGAAGCTTCCCAATTCATTTTCATTGCACATAAAGGAAGAGGAAGAGCCTAAATTTCTTAATTTGCCAGCAAGCCAATGCAGAGAAGTCTGTTCTGCTGTTCTTTTGGCTCCTCCTGGCTTCAACATCAATGTTTCAGTGAGCAGTTTGTACTATCAAGGTAAATATAGTCTTCACTGCAAATATGGTGGCATATTCACTGCAGAACTAATCTCAGGACAGCACATTGAAAATCCAACACTGTGCAAAAGTTATTCTCTGAACAGTAGCAGAGGAAGAAATTACCATTCTCACAGAAATGAATTCACTGTTGTCCAGTATTTCTATCCAGGTCTGAGCAAAGTATCTACCATTCTGAGAATATCTTTCTCCACTTGCTTACTGATACAAATAAATGTCTGCCAACTATACAAAAGTTGCTCAACCAGGTCACCTACTTGTACCTCCTTGTTGAGTGAAATAACAGAATGGTCAGGCCTGCAACTTGTATTTGAAGATCCCTTTTCATTTTATCCCATTTTAGAAATGAGCCAGCAATCAGATAACAGATGTTACCTCTTGCAGCTGACTGCAGGTGCAGATAGTGGTATCTTCTTCAAACATACTTGTCAATTCACCCTGTTGGCACCTGCTAAATTGAATCCAAATAACCACATCACTTATAGCCTCACAGGTGTACTGCAACCTTCCATTGGGAATTCATCTGTCAATTACTTGGGTAATTGCAAGCTACAATCTGAATTTGTTGAGGTCACTGGCAAGGTTGACAAATTCATTTGTTTTGTACAAAATGAGAATTGCTTGTCCAAAAGGCAACAAGAATATCCTACAAACATTGCACACTTGATTCATCTTGATTTGGGTGTGTCTGAAGTTCACTTTTACATGCATATTCACACAAACAACCCAAGATCCATCAATATTCTCCAGACCCATGTCATGTTTGCCAAGTACTCTCCAAGTTGGGTGGATATCATGATTAAGACACATGAATCTGGAACAAACTCCACAAGAATCCCATTTATATCAGTCAAGAGTCGAGTTGCAGATGTAACACAATATTTGGGCCTCATTCAGCCATTTGTGGGCCAGTTTTTGTCACATCTAAGGAAGGCAAGTATTCTTCTTCTTACCTGAAGCTGTTGTGGGGAAAAGGTGAAATTTCTACTTTCTTTCTGAGTGAGCTACATAAAAGTTTCACAAGAAATTTTATCCCAATACACCTCACTTCCATGTGACTCAGTTTTGTCTGACAGCATTTCCTATGCCAATTTGCTCTGAATACACAAACTCAGTCACATGTCCAACTGCTCCAGAGAAAAAAATTAGAAAATCATAAAGCTTTTTGACTCAAATGTGTTTTTGGTTCAATGTGTAAATCTGATCCACTCTTGGCTACTGACTGGCTGTGACAGGCAGAAGCAAAATGCACACATTACATAATGACAGCTGCCAATTTCTGTTGTAACTAAAGAATTATTCCTTGTTCCAGAGAATGCCCTACACTTACCAGTTAGAAATTAATTGCAAATCTCAGGAACTTGTTCTTTTGTTTGAATTTCTCAGAAATTCAACTCTAAATCTATTCCTTTTGAGTAGATACAAGACCAATTGCCTGCAGTTTAGAGCAAATAGAACAGTTTTGGATGACAAGAAACTCTTGTCTTTACCAGGCCAGCTGGATGCAGCATATTTTACAAACTTTTACAGTATTGCAAACATATTTTGGATATATGATCTATATAAACACCATTTACACTTGATGAGGATGTTGGCCACAAAATGCCACACCAATCTTCCTTGGGGATTTACATGTTTAAATTTGTCTTCAGGAGCACAATTCAATGCTGATAAAGATTCATACATGTTGTTGACAAAGCACATTTCACACACATTTTTGCCAGATCACAGTCCAAACTTTTCTGCTCCAGAAGATTTCCTCCTCACTGGGACAAATTTAACATCTTCGGATGAAGCATCAACATTGTGCACAGATTTCAGTGGAATGTTGCCTGTCTTTGAAAAGAAAGAGAAGCTGGAAGAGGTGATAGCACTGCTCAAATTTGTTGAAGACATACCTCCCATTGAGGGCATCTTCATTGGAATGAAACTCAGAACAAGTCAGCAGGTATCTTTTTGTGTAAACAGCCACACAATTTTCAGGAATGAAGGCAGTTTTGTATGCTACACTGTCATGCATTCATGCATTCAAAACACTGATCTCATTTGCATTTTCTTTGCCAACAGGGCACTTCCCTTTTCTGGGAGAACAACACTCCAGTTACTTACCAGATGTTCCATAATTATAACTATGGTCAACACCACATCCAGCACTACATATGCCATAAGGGACAGTCTTGGCAGCATCTCTTTGAATATTTCTGTGTGAATCTGGTAAATTTGAAAATAACAGCTCTGAAAACACTGTATCCCCAAGTTACACCATGGAAGTCATGCATTATCATGTTATTAACAAACTTGGCTGAAGTAGAGTGGATCAATATTCACTGTTCAGAAAAGCTGCTTCAACATATTGTCTGTGGGTCCAGACCAAAGCCCAGCTCAGGCACCTTGTTGCAATCTAAAATGAACAGAAAGGCCATTTCTTCCTGGCAGATGTGTTCAAAATACCAAATCAACAAAGCAAAACATTGTTTCATATTCAAGTGGACAAAACCAATGATGTCAGTAAATACTGAGGAATTTGCATCTGCCTGTATTTTGCATACTGCAACCAATGCTGTAGAATGCATATCATTAAAAATGATTCAGTTTCTCTTTGATACCACATCATCAATATTTCCTCCAATCTTACTTGTGCACAACAGCAGCCATGTTCAGCAGCTCACCTATGACAAATTATTGAATTCTAACAAGTACAAAACAGAATATATTACAACATCTGAAGCCAAAGGAGTTTATATCTTGGCAACAATACAAGAAGAAATTCATTTGAAAGGAAACACATTCTCTTGTACACAAGGGGGTTACATATCATTTTTGTACAGATGTGATGGAAGGCATGATTGTCCAAATGATGATTCTGATGAAAACACTTGTATGTGTGATAATAATTTGCATTGCAAAGAAGTTTCAGGAAACACAACAGAGCACAAATGTGGCTATTTGTATTACCAAGCAGTGGATGGCAATTGTCATCATTATTTTCTACAAAATAACACCACAGATCTTGACAACCATGTGCTCTTCTGGTGTGATAGGTCCAACATTAACATTCTATACAGCCAGATAGAAGACTTGGTTCCAGACTGTGGACCTCAGGCTGAAGATGAACTTGTCTTAATGTCAATACTTCAACAGGGCACAATGGTACCCTGTTTAGAATCTGGTCAGGTACCATGTTTGGACGGACATCCCAGATGCTTTTATTTCCACCAAATCTGTACATATCAATTGGACAAACAAAATAAACTGTATCCTTGCAGAAATGGAGGCCATCTGGTAAATTGCAAGCATTTTGAGTGCAACAACAGGTTTAAGTGCCATGAGGCACAGTGTATATCATGGGCTTTTGTATGTGATGGGAAGTGGGATTGTTCTTTTGGTGAGGATGAATTATTTAAGCCAGTGTGTGGAACAGGATATTCCTGTTCAGGAATGTTTAAGTGCAAAGATACAAACACAACCTGCATTCAGTTGGGTAATATTTGTGATGATGAGGCAAATTGTCCTCTCCATGATGATGAATTTGGTTGTTCTTTGACAAACACATGTCCTTGTCAGTGTCTTGGGTTTGCAATATTCTGCCAAAGTACAAAGTTGGATTTTCTCAATGATGTGTACAACTATCTGGCTTTAACTTTACTGAACTCCTTTGTCTCTTACATCCAAACTGTTTTCCAAAACTTCCCTGATGTTCTCATTTACAATCAGATGGGTGGTGACATTGATGATATTTGTTCTGTTTACCTCCCCAAACATTTGACCTTTTTCAACCTGTCATTTACTGATTTATCTTCTCTGAAGCAAAATTGTTTTGGAATGCATTCTTCACTGCAGCATATTGTTTTAGAAAACAATTGTATCAAATCTGTGGGTTCCAAATCATTTCATGATTTGAGAAATTTACAGCTAGTGAGTCTTTCAAGAAACCCTCTCACAAAGATTCCAAGAAATTTTATGGTGAAGTGCCCACTGGTAAGACTCATCTCTTTCAGGAAACTGAATTTGATTGGTGTTGACCCACCTGCTTTTGACAGTATTCTGTCTGGTGTGGTTGATACAGATGATTACCATGTTTGTTGTTTGACTCATAGAAAACTGTATTGTTCAGCCAAAAGACCTTGGTTTGTTGCTTGTGAAGACCTTCTGTCAGGAACAACAAAACCAGTTTTCTTTGTTGGCATATCTTTGACAATTGTGGTACTGAATATTGTTTCTTTCATCACAAATACAAAGGCATGCAACTCCAAAATAACCATGTCAATCATGGTCTTATCAACAAACATTTGTCATTGCCTCTATTCTGTTTATCTTCACATCATATGGATTGGTCATTTTAGACTAAAAGGAACATTTATGGTGATGGAACAAATTTGGAGAACAAGTCCTTCATGCTTTTCAGCATTTGGGATTATTCTGGCTTACTGTGTGTTCAATGCCCTTCTTCTTTTTTTGCTGGCTCTGTCTAGACTGATGGTGGTTGTTCATCCTGTGGATTCACAATTCAAAAGAGTGAGTTATGTCAGCAAACTGATAGCCAGTGCTTGTCTTTTTGCATCAGTGTTTACCTTGTGTTTATCTCTGAGTGTTAAATTTGTTCAGCACACTCTTCCCTTCAGCTTGTGCCTACCCTTTGTAGACCCCTCAAACTCAGTTGTGTTGCTCCGAATAATCACTGTGATGAATACAATTGCTCAGTTTCTTTGTGTGGTCACTACAAATATTCTGTATGGCCTTCTTGTTACACATCTTTTTGCAAGTCAGCTGGCTGTGAGAACATTGAAAGCGGGAGATGTGTCAAATGTTCCAGTATTTGTACAACTACTTACCATTTCCATTTCAACAGCAATGTGTTGGATTCCAACAAATATAATATTTTGTGTGACTATATTTCTGTCCAGATATCCTGTTGGGCTGGTCACCTGGACTACAGTTACCACTATGCCAATCAACAGTCTTGTTCACACAATGGTGTTTTTTGTCCTTGATGTCCGAAAAATGTTGATGTCAAAAGGTCACTGAGATACTGAAAATGCTTCACATTGGTTTCTGTATTGGCAACTGCACTTTCAGATTGAAAACACACACACATCTCTGTTGCTCTCAGACAAAATTGTAATCTTCTGTCATGACTATTCTTTTCAGGAATCACAACATCAAACATTTTGTGAGACAACAAGTAAGAAGGAATAAATTTAATATCAGCAAGCTTTTTCTATTTCCATTCCAATCAACATTTACATGGTCCTTCTTAGGTAGCTTTCAAAATCCCAGTTCAGGGAAGGAGCTACAGAAAGAGTTTTTGCCAGAATGTAGCAATTAAAAGTTGGCACTGTTTCAAACTTGTGCTCTTGTCCCAACCATTGACTAAAATCATGCAAGGCCTGTTGGCCAATTTTTTACCAGGTATTGCTAGTACTGTCCTCCTGTGTTTGTCAGGGTGTTTCCTGATTTGGCTTTCCAGGGCTTCATTCACTGTGTCAGCGGACTTCAGGTCTGCTGTGTTAACATACCAGGGGGAGCTGTGCATAACACAGGTACCTAAACAATTGTCATGATGGGACAGCCGGCTGCGGTCCTGCGGACAGCAACATTTTAACTGCAAAGGATCAAGGTGACCCATTTGGTGTCGGCGATTCCTGCAACATTGTTGTGGAATCGCGTCTTGGTTTCTGGGAATAGCTCCCGTTTGGAAAACAGAAAGTGAAATGAGGCTTTGGAAACAAGAGCTGGAATAGGCCACTCCTCAGGAGACTCCGGACGGACATGGGGCCAGACTGGGGAACCTCCAGACGAGGGTTTCCAGTCTGACACTCATAAAGACATCAGGATACCCTATATCCCATTGGAGTCGGGGATGCTAAAGGAATCAGGCCTGGAGCTCGTGATCAGGATAGATATGACGTCGTTGATGACGTCATGACAGCGAAAGGTACCTGGGGATTCCTGCACAGGGAATCATATGAAAGATGAGTCTCATGGTCAAATTGAGGAGAAGTGCATTTAAACCCTGGACTGTCCACACATGCGGCTGTTCTATCCGCCCTCCTTGTTGAATAGGAATTTCTAGCATGTCTGTATGGCTATAATTTGGTGAAGTTTGTTTTGTGCTGGGTGAAATTAATGCTCTGGAGCAATTTCTCTTGAATTTATCTTTTCATGTGAACTCAAAGACCTCATGATCCAGGGCAAACAAGTATTCCATAGAAAGTCCAAAAGGTCAAAAATGATATTTCAACAACAAACAAAACTTTGAGGTTGGCTTCCCACCTCAGCCCACCACCCAGAAAAAAGCAAAAGATTCAATAGCTTGTCTACTTTTTTGGCACCAACAATTTATCTTTAACACCACACAACAGGAAATGACTTTCTTGATCCAGTGAACCACAAATTCAAAACATCAATTTCCAGGTGACAGACAGTTAAAATAGGCCCTCAGGTGCAAGAATGTTGCACACAGGTGAACACATGTGATCAAATCCCACAGACTGTCACTGATGCAACCAGAACCGTCCTCCCTGTTTGAAACAGCCTGTGTTGTGATGTGTGAAAACATAGCAGAATTGGTGGTCTGTACCCTCCACATACATAATGCGAATGTGGAATCAACTTGGGAACAAAACACTTGACATCATGTTTTTGTAGTTTGGGTGTTCTGGTTGCTCTTCAGAGCAACCCCAGGGGAAAGCCAACTTTTGACATGAACCCATCACATTCCATAATTTGGTGCAATCTGTAGCAGGCTGGTTTTGGGCATAAATTGTGGGTTCTGTGGACTTTATGTTGTGTTTTGGAGCCAATTTGATGTCCAAGATGCCAAAAGAACAAAGCAGATTATTTTTGAAGTGGAGCAACTTTTGGTCTGGGGTGATGAAACATCACAAAGTGAAGCTTCTGATTTTGCTTGGAAAAGAAGCAAACCTGCTCACTTTAAAATCCTGAACGAGTACAACAAAAAGTGCTTCAGTGATCAGAGCACAAGTTGAGAACAAAACATCCAGAATGTGGAGAATCTGAGATTTGTGCAGAACTTCTGGTTGCAAGGAAAGTCGGCATGGACATTCTTCTCTAACAGCACAGCAAACTGCTTTCAAACACCTTTCACAAGAACCATAGATCAAATCTCTAACTTGAAAAGAAACTTTTTACTTGTGGTTGCTTGGGATGTTTGCATCTGGTTGCAACCAAAGTTGTCCAAAACATTCCATTTTTCCTGCCTGACATACCATATACTTGTGCACATTGGTAGACAATGAGGACCAATTGTCCCAGGCCATCACCATTCACCACCAAGAACCCCTGTAGGGAGATGGCAGTGGGACATGGGAGTGAGAGGGGTGTCTTGCCTGAGATGCCTTCTACTTGTGTACATTGGTAGACAATATGGACCAATTGTCCCTGGCCAGCACCACTGACCACCAATAACCCCAAAGGAGGCATGATGGTGGGATACGGGATATGGGACACGGGACAAAGGGTGATGTCTTCTCTGAGTTGGCATCAGGCGAACAAATTTTTGGCACAACCACCATGGGAGAGAGGAGTTTTGTTTGTGCTGAACATTGATGTTGGTGTCATGGAAATATCAGGTGCTGTTGTTGCTGTGGAACACACCGAAACCAAGTGACGGAAATGCAAGCACAAGGCAGAGTAGACAAAAAGTATGTGGATACCAGCTTCATAAGATAAGGATCAAATTATCATGCGGACAATGCTCCAGGAAGGAATTTGTGAAGTCAGAATTTTTGTGTTCTTTATGTATAAAAGTTCAATTGGGAGTGGCGGAAAATTTTGGGACAGTTGCACAAATTGTTCTGAATGTCAGAAAGTACAAATATTTGGTGAACAAGGTGTATTGAGAAAATGTAGTTTGGGGTGTTTGAGTGGTGATTTTTGATTCTCAAAAATGTTCACATGGCTTTTATCAGATTTGGTGAAAATGTTCAAAATGGGCAAGATTTGGGTCCAAAAATGTGTAATTGGGCATGAAATTGTCAGATTTCTTCTTTCTATGAATTTCAGTTCATATTTCAGTGCATTTTTGATGGAAAGTGAGGCATGTAAATTTGAAACTTTTTGAAACAGTTTTTTTCATTGATAGTGGAGTAGAGTTGGCCTTATTTATTTGTAATTGGGTGCAAGAATATTTGATTTTTCATTTGTGTAACTTTCTGTTCTTTTGGGTGAATAAGAATGGAGACTGGAGACTCCCCAGAGGTTCAGTTTCAAAATGAACAGCCCAATCATTGACATCATTGGGCAAGCCCCTCAAATCACAGTGGTGTCCATTTCGGACATATTTTTATTGTTTGCAAACAAAATAATTTGGTCTCAAATACTTTATTGATTTCAGTCAGACATCTTGAATCAAACTTCTGCTTCAAATATTCAATTTCAAGGCACTCAACTCAATTCATTTGGTTCACATGTTTTGTTCAATTTGACAACCTTTTCAAAGGTCATTCACAAAATTGTTTGCTCTTTTGAACATGTCCTTGTTGCTAGAAACTTAAAAATTATTTCCATATCAGAAACTGTTTGAGGTTCTCATGAACACTTGCACTTCCATATCATCTGGCTTCTCAGCTCTTGGTCTAAAACATTTCCAAATTTTCTTTGAAAGAGCATGAAATGCTCCAAGCACAATGACAGAAATTGGTGACCATAGAAGAATCATATCAGTCAGAAGTTCACATGTCTCAAGAAATATTTTTACATTTGTCAGTTGAACAAGACTTTCCACAAATGCTGCCTTGAGGCCATTGATCTGGCCAAGAAGGAGAAGGGCACACATGGACACACTGAAGAGTTTATTTGCCCTCTTGTCTTCATAGGGATTGACATACAGGTGGAGGCTGAGAAATGCAGCTGTGAACAGTATCATGGTGGCCAGTCTGACAACCAAGTTGCTCACAAATATGTACATAAAAACAAGAATCAGCCTTCTTGCCTTGATGATTCCATTCCAAGAAATGGATCCAATTCCAATGACAGAGATGTCCTTGAATGATTTTTGAACTGATTCAATCATTTCAACATGCCATGTGCTTATATTCCGCTCCCTTTTCTTCCATTTATCCTTGCTCATTTTCCAAGTCCATAATACAAGTGCTGGTACTGGCAGAAAACATGCAAAAAAGAACTCAGAGACATCAATCTTTCTTTCTGACAAAAGCACTGGTCCTTTTGTGAGGACAAAAATGAAAGGAATCACCCAGGCAAACAAAAAAGCAAACACTGCAAACTGCCAGGACTGGTAGCATTCTACAGTCCCATCAATAAACAGCACTGACTGGTCTCCCACCTCAAGACAGTGCACCAGTGACAGAGATGAAGTGGCCAGCTTTTGAAAGAAGAACAGAAGAACAAACATGGCAGCAGATGAGAGGTTTTCATACACATGGCTCTTCAGTTTGGGAGAGCCAATGAATTTTGTCACAAGATAAAACACAGAGTAGGCCAGTGAAAGAAGCACAAGAATTGAGGGGCCCAGGGCACTCTTCATCAACACTTTTGAAAATGTATTTCTCAAGAAACAAACACTTTTGCTGAAGTTGATCAATTCAATGGCAAGCTGGGAAATGTTGAACACAAGCTGTGTCCAGTAAGATTGACCTTCCTCTGAGTCCTTTCTGTGCAGGTCAACCTGGAGCAAAGAAGCATCTTGAATATAGAAGAAAATTATTTGAATAAACTTTGTGTCAAACCCTTTTTCCTTTGCAGTAGATGAAACAATTTTGAATGGGCCTTTTACTTTGGGCTTGTTTTGCTTCAGCAGAAAAGTGTCAAAGTCCTTTTCAAAGGGGTCCTTCTCCTCTTCAACTTCCAATTGTTTGGGTTCTTTAAATGTTCCACATGATATTTTGTGGCAAACCATTTTTATACACCAGGTCCCTTTCTTTGCATGATATTTCCCAATTTCCTTCAAGTCATTTGCAAAGAATATCAAAATGGAGAGTGCAACCATCCAAATCAAGGAAGCAAACAGTAACCAAGTCCTCTCACAAGTTTCCTCAGGAACACACTTTTTGGAAAACATTGCTTCAGAATAACCTGATTTGCATCTTCCACACAGAGTTCCTCCTCTCTCCTCAAAACATGCACTGAAGTTTGAACAAGGAGACTCTTTGCAACAATAGCTGGATGGACATCTTGCAACTGACACTTTACCACTCTGTGACTGAACTCCCCAGTAGTTGGGCAAAGTTGTGATTCCTCTTGTGCAGTTAGCTCCATGAGGACAAGGGAGGCATTTGCCATCACTAAAAGACTTGCACAAGCTGAAAATAAATTCATATGGATAGGTGGTTTGGTTCACATCTTCACAAGTGATGCTGTCCTTTCTGTGGTCAAAGAGGCTCAACTGTGATGATGTGTTTCCATGGTAATAACCCACCAAGCAGGATTCACACACAAGCCTGACAAAACTAACCCCATCTTGGGCTTTTGCAATGATGAAAATTTTAGGTTGCAAGAACTTGGGGCATGTAAAGGAAATTTCTGATGGGTTTGATTCTAAAGGATCCCATTTAATTCTGTTCAGTGTGACTACATTTTGGATTTTTCCTCCTTTCATATTGACAACAAGTGAACTGATCACTGCATCTGCTATTATGAGAATACTAGTTGCTTCTTGTGCACTTGAAGTATTTGTCACATAAATATGGCTCAGTATGACAGGTGCAGAAAAGAAGAGATCAGCAGAAAACTCAGACTCAAGCTGGATGTTGTTGAGGAAAGTACAGTTCATCAACCTGGAGAACATTGGCTGATCATCCATTGAGTGTTGTTGTTGCGAGATGACCACAGACCTGCTGTTGTTTTCAAACAATGTGTTTGTAACATTGATGATAGTAAACTGTATGTAGATTGTCCCATGTCCTCCAGCACTTGCCCAGTTGCCATGAAAGATGCAGGCCCCTATTAGCAGAGTGACATCTTGAAATGCATACACAACTCCACCTTTATTGGCACAATTCTCAGTGAAGCTACATGAATCTATTCTCACAGTGATATCTTCCCCTGCATACACAACTCCACCATTTGGTGTAGCCATGTTGCGAGTCAAGATACAGGAATCTATTCCCACACTGACATCTTGGTATGCATGCACAACTCCACCCCAACCTGCCCTGTTTCCAATGAAACTACAGGAGTCTATTCTCACACTGACATCCTGGTATGCATGCACAACTCCTCCCCAACCAGCCCTGTTCTCGGTGAAGCTACAGGTATCTATTGTCACAGTGACACTGTATTTTGCACACACAACTCCACCCTTTGTAGCACTATTACAAATGAAGCTACAGGAATCTATTCTCACACTGACACCTTCCCTTGCATACACAACTCCACCATCCCCATCCAATGCAGCACTATTCTCAGTGAAGTTACTGGAATGTATTCTCACAATGACATCTCCCAATGCGTACACAACGCCACCCCAGCCAGGGCTGTTCTCAGTGAAGGTACATGAATCTATTCTCACAGTGGCACCTTCCACTGCAAACACAACACCACCCTGTGTAGCACTGTTACCAGTGAAGTTGCAAGAATCTATTCTGATAGTGACATCTCCCCAAGCAAACAAAATTCCACCGTCCCTGCAGCACTGTTCTCAGTGAAGTGACATGCATCTATCCTCACACTGACATCATTGTTGAGAAATGCCACTCCACCTCCTACAGCCCTGTTCAATCTGACCCAATCCTTGCTGTGCCCCTCATTTGCAGAAAAGTTGCTTCTAGAAACAACCAGAAAGATGTTGTCTTCTGCATAAACCACACCACCATTGAAACCTGCTATGTTGCCAGTGAAGCTACATGACTCAATTCTCACAATAATGTTAACCCCTGCATACACAACTCCACCCTCAGCAGCACTATTACCTGTGAAGCTACAGAAATCTATTCTCACAGTTGCCTCTCTGTACACAGACACAACTCCACCCCAAGTGGCATGGTTCCCAGTGAAGTAGCACAAATCTATTCTCACAGTGGTACCTTGATCTTCATGCACAACTCCACCTTTATTGGCGCTGTTCTCAGTGAAGCTACAGGAATCTATTCTTAGAGTGACACCTTGTTCTGCATAAACAACTCCACCATCTTTACCAGCACTGTTACTGGTGAAGCTGCAGGAATCCATTCTCACAGTGGCACCTCCCCATGCAACCACAACTCCACCCCTCCATTTAGCATTGTTATCAGTGAACCTGCAAGAAACTATGGTGATAGTGACATTGTTCTTGAGACATGCAACTCCACCTCTCATCTGCCAAGATGAACTGAGCCCCTTGTTCCCAGAAAAATTGCTTCTGAAAACATCCAGAAAGATGTTGTCCTCACCATAAACCACACCACCATTTACACGTGCAGTGTTTTCAACAAATTCTGAGGATGCTATGGAAACCTTTACATCTGTGTTGAAATACATTACACCACCCTTGGACTTTGCTGTGTTCTGATAAAAAGTTGATGAGAAAACATCAAGCATTGAATGATGGCTTGCAAACAAAACACCACCTTTATTGTTAGAGAATACACTTTCTTTGATAGTAATTTTACTTCTATCAAACCTCATCAAACCATGAAGAAGTTCCCCTGTGTTGTTGATCAACCTAACATGATTGAGATGAACCTCACAATCTGAACAAGATATACAAGCATGGGACCACATAAGATCAGAGATTTGTGTGTTGGTCACAGCTGTACTAATCATTGAAAAATATAGAGTGTGCCTGACATCTTGCTCTGTATTTGTGTTTTTGACCTGCACACAAGAATTCTCAAACCATGAGTTGCTGATTGTTGTGTGTATGTCTTGGAGGAGCAATGTTGTGTGACTTAGCTTTGTGTTGTAAATTGTGATGCTGTGTTGATGTGTCAAATTTCCTGATAATTTGATCTGATACAACCTGTTCCTTGAGATGAGAGACAAGTTAGCAATTTTTACAGGAATATGGATGGATGTTGTCAAGATGGCCTCTTGTTTAACAATTTCCACTTTTGGCTTGTTTTCCTCCAGCCCTGAACAGGATAAAAGTGGAAGAGTGCAAATTTTTGAAAGAAAACAGAAAATACAGAAACCATTTCAAAATATGAGCAAACTTGAGTGATTCTGATTGATTGCAAACTTTGACTCACTTGTGTTTTGAACTGCCCAATCAGTGTTGAGGTTGTTTGATTCATTTTGATGAGAAATCAATTCTGTGTGATTGGAAATTAGTACAACAGTGTCTCCTTCTTTCAGTTGGGTCATCACTGTTTTCAGATAGTAACAAGGCTTTGTTCTTGTGCCACAGTTAATTGCTGCTTCCATGCCTTGGTGCTGAGTTTGTGTGTAGAATGCAACAAACCAGTTTTTGCTTTTGCTTTTTGACAAGAGTCCTGTTTCAACACTGCTTCTTTCTTTGCTTTTGGGAGTGGTAGCCCTTATGTATTTAATCTGTGTTGCCTTTCTGTCATGATTTTCTGTGTTCTGGGTTGGAATAGTTTGCATTTTTGGAGATTGATCTGAACCTGAACCAGAAAGATTGAACAGCTCTTGACCTTTTTTTGTTTCAGTTTGTTGAACAGTATCTTGAAGAGTTTTGCTGCTGTTTAGACATTTCTCTACAGTTGAACTTTGTTCATTATTAATCTCTGAACTGGTGTCACTTGTCATGTCAGAAGTTGTCACATCTTCTATGTCATTCATTTGAGATTGTTTTCCCACTTGAGTGGCAGTTTCTACTGAACCAGACATCAAAGTTCCTTCTGTTTTCTTTGTCATCTGCCCAAGCTCAAGAAAGCTCTGAACTATTTTATTTTCTGGCCTATGTTTACCTTTAGGTTTGGATGCCATCCAATTTGGTGTCTCTTTCAAAAGAGAAGAGGTTTGTTTGAGATTCAGAAATTTATCTGGAGGCCTAAGTGTTTGCTTTTCAACCTTTTCTGTGTCATTTGTTGGGGTGAAATCTTTCACAGCAGCTCCTTTGTATTCACCTGGTGAATTTGTTGGTGAAACATTCTGCAGGTAGACACCCAGGAGGGTCATGAGCAAAACACTGCACAGCAACATTTTACCAAAAGTAACATTCAGGCACCTCCCTACTTTCTTCCTTCTAATGCTGCACTGGTCTGATCACACAATAAATCTGTAACTTTCAGACATTCCCACTTCCCAGTCTTTCTGCTGGGCACCAATGTTGAGTGAAGTATTGTTCAAAGACAGGTTTGAAGCCAAGCACAAATACATTTTCCAAGTCACATACCACCACCACATGGCTCATGATCCCCAAAAAACAAAAAGATGCAGTTTCAATACAATAATTTTTCAGTCTCTGACACACACAAAAAAGGAAAACTGCACTTGGAAAGTACATGGTTGCAGGGTGCTCTTGTCAGAAGCCCCCATGGGAGTCCTGCACACACACACACACACACACCACATGTGTGAATACTTGCAAACAATTGGTGACTGCAAAACCATGGAGAAAATGAATGAGAATTCAATGGAAGTTTTTCTATCTGAATGCTTCCAGAGCTGACCATGAAAAGAATGAAATTTGTTGTAACAACAAAAGCAACATTGTTCAAAGCTGCAATTTTGAGGCTTCAAAGTGTTTCCAGAAATAGGAGACAAAGTCTGTTGAAGCTCATTGCCAAATTCTATGCTGTTTTGGATATCAAATGAAAAAAGGCCCCTTGATGTTGTAGTGATATGTGGACTCACAAATTTGTGTTGCTTGTTGCGGTTGCTCGTTCAGCCTGCTTTGAAGTGGGAACAAGAGAAGCAGTGCTAAAGCCCCAAAGCGCGGACAATTTTTTCGGTTTCGCCCGTCAAGCGCGGAGGACATTGAGCCAGCTCAATAGCAACCAAACATTTTTCCTTTTTTTGCCAAGATTTTCAATTTGTTTCCAAAGTGCCTCGGGCAAAAGATGGCAATAATTATGTTTTTGCCTTTTAACTGGAAAAAAACTCAAAAAATCTTTTGGGAAAAAGTTTTCTTTGTGGCAACTGCAGGTGTGATGCCCCTCTTCTTTTTGTCATGGCAGTCAATTAAAACAGTCATTTCTTGATATTTTGAACTTTTTGCACTGATGATAGCCAGGGAAAAGATACCATAGCAACCAAATAGCAAAATCCTGAAAGTGCTTTCAAAGACCTTTCTGATGAACCAAACATCAAGTATCTTGATTAGCAACTGACATATGACCATTTTTATCCAGTCCACAGGGGGGAGGACAGAGTGGACGGGATGGGATGAGACATGAGATATTGGCTGAAATGCCAATAAATAGTACATTGGCCATAAGAAATTGCAGTTGAGACACTGTATTCAGCCTCACATGCAATACCTTGGCCCAAATGTCCATTGTGTCTGTCCACAGGGGAAAGATGCCATAGGACAGGAGGGGACAGGATTTCTTGGCTCTTGTGGCTTTTCTACAAAAACTTAAAATTCGGCGAACCATGAAGTGGGCACAACACACCGTGAAATTGACTCTTGGCAGAATTTACTCCCAAAGTCCAACACTTGTCACGTATTGTTTAGTTCTTCTCAAAAGAATGAAGAGTTTCGCAGTGATAGACTGGTATTTGTCAGGGTCTTATGACAAAGATAGCATAGTTTACAATCAAAATCCAAGTTCTCTGTCTTGATAAATCTATTCATTGCAGGAAGGTATCAACCAGTGTTTCTTTTTGAAATTTTACTCATAATGCTTTTGTGAATCTCTGAACATAATTCTCTATTTTTCTGTGAATAAATATCAATCACAACAACTGGCCTGATGGAGCAAAGCATTTGCAAAGCAGGACAAAGAACAGGGCTCTTTCCTGATTTTCAGTGTACAAGTTCATACACTGAATATTTGGGCAGCTCAATTGGCATTTAAGTCAGAAAATTGATTCTGCTGGATTTACTGATTTATTGATTGTGTGTCCAAATTCTGCATTCTTGTCTCCCTGTTGTTCCTTGTCTAACCTACAGATGCCACTTGAGGACTGGTCTGGGATTCCCAGTGAGGACTGGTCTGGGTTCCCTACAATGACTGGTTTGGAGTTCCCCTTGAAGTCTGGTTTGGGGTTCCCCTTTTGAACTCATCTGGTGTTCCCCTTGGGGATTGAGCTTGGACTCCCCTTGAGGACTGGTCTGAGATCCCCTTGAAGACTGGTTTGGTGTTCCCTTTCAGAACTGGTCTGGTCTTGATGACTCATGTATGATTTCCATTGAGAACCATCTGGGATCCAACTTGAGAACTGATCTGGGGTTTCCCCTTGAGGACTGGTCTGGGATTCCAAAACACCAAGCCATTTGGATGCTGGTGTTCAGTGATGTCACAACATGGGGACTTGAAAATATCTGGTGAGGAGTGACAAGGATAAATTCCTCTCAACCTTTTACCAAGCATAACAAAATGACACACATATTCTGGATATGATGATGCCCAAGGATCTGGATCTTGCCCCACCTTTGCCCTGGTATGGAACAGGATGTCAGAATGTGACCTGTGTGATCCTGGATTCAGTCTGATTCAAATACCCAAACTGCACCCACAATCAAGATGGCTGCAGCTTCTGTGCCAAAATAGAACACAAGAAAATTGCTATCTTCAGACAAGATGGGATTTGTTCTGCTTTTTTCGTCTTGAGCCAAAATAATCCCACTTTGGACCACAATCATTTAAATCCCACCTTCATGCACAACACTTTCTCAAAAACCGTTTGAGAGACAGCCAAATTGCAACCTAAAATGGGAATTGAGGGACTTCAGTGCATTGCATAACAGAGAAACATTTCTCACACACTGTGAGATATGTGTGTGTGGGTCCAAATCAGTACATGTGTACCGTGACTTCAAGTCAGCATCTCAATGCCACAAAGAGGGAGGACAATTCACTGTTCATGCCTCTACAAATCTGCAGGTTTGTGCAAGAAACATAATTTGGGAAGCAACATTCACACATTCTTTTCACACAAGGAGGAAATGTGTGATTTGTCCTGTGCAGACCCATAAGCCTCATGTCTTGTGCTTGAAAAGAATGTTTTTGCACAGAAAGTAGCAATAGAGAACAAAATAAATTTTCAGGCAAAACAAATACACAAAGGGTTGCAGCAAGAGGATGTTTGCTTCCTGCAATGGCAGGAAGGCTTGAGCAACCAAAGGGGGATTTCTGCCACTGTGGTGCTTTATGATTTCCACTTCCCTCTCAGTCTGCTGTGTATGCACCCAGTGGCTTCAGCTTTGCCAAACAATGAGTCGTAAAAGCTTTGCCAAAAACAAGCTTTGAAGCACTGTTTTTTTGCAGATCAAATGAAAAGTCATGGTTCATGAATGAATTTTTATTGTTGATTTAGCCTTTGTTTTTGTGTGCACCTGTCTTTGAAAAGTTGGTCTCTTTGTGCACTTGCATTTGAGTCCATTGTCTCTCTGTACACCTGCCTACGAGCCCTTGGTCTCTGCATGCACTTGCATTTGAGACTTTTGTCCTTGTATACAGTTGCTTTTGAGTGTATGGTCTTTGAGCCCAGAATGTTTTGTTTCTATTGATTTGCCAGCCAGAGAACCATTTCCTTCTTTACGTGGCTTGAATGAGAAATCTTTGCCTTTTGTGACATGAATAAAATTTGTTGATGTGGTGTGACAAGATATTTTGCCAGGGAGAAGGCTCTGAATCTCATTGCTCATGAGCCAGTCGGTCACTCAAGTCTCAACTAAACTCAAAGTCTTGTGTCTCAGAAAATCTTTCAAATCCATTTGGTCACAACTTGCAAGAAAAGGTGAGCTGGTGTTTACATCCATGCAGACATTCTGACTGGGAACACAAGATTTATTGAGTCAGGGGGTAGAATTAGTATCTGGGCATATGAGAAGGCCTGACTCACAAACGCAGAGTTTGTGTGGACAAATTTAGCATGAAACTGAGCTGGATTCTTTTTGTTGCTGGACTGGTTGTTCTGACACCAGCTAAAACCCAACACACACCAAAATACATGTACTTCAGAAATTCACTTGTTATTGGTCAGTTGACAGAAACATTTGAGGCAGAAAACTTTGTGAATTGTTCTCAAAGGTTGGTTGTTGGTCTGCATTTTTTGAGTTTCTCAAATGTGCCTTTTTAATTTATAATCACATGAAACTTCAGAACAGGATGAACATGGATGGAAATGTTTGGTAATTTGCTAAGAAAATAATCTGAGACTTTCCATTTGTCTCCAGATGTTCATCTGATTTTCACTGCAAGGGATTTCAGTTTCATCTGGTGAATGCTGAGAATTGTGCATTGATTATTTACAGCCCAAATGGACAGGAACATACCTCTTTTGGACAGAAGACAGTCTACAAAAAATGTAGGAAATAAATCTTGAAACAATTCACCACATCTTGGCTCTCTTCCTGTTTCTTTGAAAACAATTTGTGTTCAATTTCTTGATGTTTACCTTTCAGCAATATCACCATGTTCTCCCTGCACTTCTGACTTGTGTATGAACAATGGAACATGTCTGAACACAATCAATGGATTCAAATGCAACTGCACAGAAGGCTTCACTGGAATCCAATGTGAAAATAAAATAGATGTTTGTCCAGCAGCAAATCCATGTTTCAATGGTGGCACTTGCACAAGTGATGGAAATAACTATTTTTGTGAATGTATGGATGGGTTTGAGGGAAATTTATGTGACAGCAACACAGATGAGTGTGCTTCAGATCCGTGTGAAAATAATGCTCAGTGTGTAGATGATATGGCCAGTTATCTGTGCAACTGTATACAAGGCTACACTGGTTTTAACTGTGAAGTTGACATCAATGAGTGTGTAGCACAACCCTGTCTCAATGGTGGAAGTTGTCATGGCATGGTGGCTGGGTACAACTGCATCTGTGACCCAAGTTTCACTGGAATCAGCTGTGAATCTGAAATTCTTGTTGATGGTTGGTGGAAAGTTTTGATGTGAAATTGTAATAGCTGTGGAAAAAACAAATTCAAATGTTGGCTTTTTGTGTTTTTCTACATTTAGATTGGAGTGGAGTTGCTGTGCCAGCTTTGTACTTTCCATTCAACTCCAAGGAAGGAATTTCCTTGGTGAATGGAGCTGTATTGACACCCAATGGAAAGGTTTTTCCTTTGAATGATTCTTGATTGTGGCCAGCAAAGTTATGCATTGTTCACAAGATTGGTCTGAATTTGTTTGTTGCTCAATCTATGTGACAATGTCTTTCAAACTTTTCTTTCATGTTTGCAGTTTGGTTAGGGAATAGAAACAAACAGACATACTGAGCAGTATGTTTCCTTTGGAGACCTATCTGCAGCTTGTCTGACCCAAGTGGATCCATGTTCCTCCAGTGGAGGCTCTTTGGCCTTTTGGGTCTTTGTGATGGACTGTCCTCAAAATGCTGGGATCCTCACTTCACTGCCAAGAGAAAGTGAAAGTGGACTCTACATCAGAAATGTGGGGTACCTTGAGTAAGTGTGAATGACCTCCTGAAGAATGTTTTGAGCAATTATGTAGAAACTGAGTGCCTTCTGTTACAGAATACTTTGATGACAAATAGTGGGTATGATTTTACACAGGGTTCATTTGTATGGTCGCACAAAGGGATACGTGGCCTATCCTGGAGATGTTGTGCTCAATCAGTGGAGGCACATTGCTGTAGTGTTTGATGGAACCACAGTGAAAGGGTACTATGGAGGGGTGCTGCAATCTGACAGTGGGGTTCAGTCAACCTGGGCACCAAGGGAACCTGCCAGTGGTGTCCTGATGGCTGGGAGATACTACACAGGTGGGTGTACATACATGTGCTGAGGGGCTACTTCACAGGTACTAAAATGCATGCTGAAGGGAGGCACATATTGCATTTGAGCATTGCCAGTTGAATGAGGTTCACAAGTTGCAAGGCAAAAGGTTGAAACAAAGGCCATGTTCCATTTGTCAATCAGATGACCCAAGAACCACAACAAGTTTGGCTCTTGATGGTTCTGCCATCTCGCCAGAGACTGTGGTCAGCTTGATGTGTGGTTGCAGTGCACACTGCAGCCAACCTGATTTCTCTTTTGCAGAGCAATCCTACCATAGTGACTACTGCAGCCTGAGGATGGATGAACTGGCTCTATGGAACAAGGCCCTCACCCCCAGTGAGGTCATGGCTGTCATGAATCATGGCAACTAAAATATGGAAATATCATACAAAGTTCCTCTTGAGTCTGACAAACACTTCCCAAATCTGGATAAAACATGCACCTCTTACGAAGAGGGTTTGGTAGATTTTAACTGATCTGTAATTGAAACATTTTCAGCCACACAAAGTAAATAAATATGGATCAATCTGACAATTGTTTTTGATGTGAATGACTGATATTCACCTGTCAGGCCAGTTACTTGAGTTTTTCATTCTGTTCAGGCTTCAAAATTGGCAAAATGAAAGCTGACCAAAATCACAGAGTTTTACTGATCTGTAGCACCTTCCTCCTGATGCCAATGACTGAACGCTAAATGTTTTAGAAACCAAATTCTCAAGAATAAAAAACTAGGGAAAATGCACTCACCAGACGTCATGCACACATAGACGACAATGACAAGTAAACAGAAAAGCAAAGCACGAGAGCCAAGTTTCTAAATGATATGGGGAAAAGGATGTCAGATTGTCCATGATCTCAAGAGAGACATACCAACTATTTTCTTCTGAAGTCACATCAAAACCAGCAACAGGGGAGTGGTGAAACATGTCAAACTTGGATCTGCAGATCTCTTCCTCAACCACACGGTCCCCTGTGTAAGTAGACACAAAGGTCACTGTTGGGGGAAAACCTCCAATAAATTTTGTTTGCTGCTCATTTTTGTGTGTTTTTCTCTTGTGTCTGCAATAAACACTGAACCAAAAAAAAACAAGGAGCATTTTCTGTGTGGAACAAAAGTGAAAGTCTAAACATGTTCTGCTTGTGGCAACTGTAAAGACAACCAGAAAAACAATGGATTTTATGAGAACAAGATGAGAACTGAAACTGCCACCTCCATTAAATGTTTATCTGTAAATGTTGAGGGAAGATGGACAACTGAACCTCACAAACAATAGGGTATTGCCTGGCTGACATGTTTCCCAATTCAATCCGGTGAAATTTGTTCCCAAAGGGATTTTCTCATGTTTTTCTGGGATTTCCCTGCGCAGTGATCAAGTTGACACAAAAAATTGTGGCAAGTCTTGCAGATCTTTTGTGTGTCAATAGAGACCCAGGGAATGCATCAGTGTGTTCAGTCATTCTTGGTGGTGAAGGGCAGGACCAATGGATTCCCTAACAAATCAGGATGACAAAAACATTGTGATAAATAGGTGAGCCTTTTCTGTGGATGACGGGACAACAAGATGGACAGAATGTACACAGTGCTTCAAGATACCCAGCATAAAATGTTGCAGCATGTCAAAATAGACAGTTTTACTCTGATAGGAACCAATGAGACATTCTTGGATACTTATACAATAACAGATTCCACAGATCTATTCCTTTCTTGTACCAACAAAGACAGTTGTATAAAGCAAACTCATGTTGTATCTGTTGTTGTCTTTACAAAGTTTTTGTTTCCCCTTGCAACAAGTTTCAGAGTTGACTGGGAAATACATCGCTGTGGTCTCTATGTGAAAGTGAGCAATATGCATTGTAGATGGTGTACATTGAAATGTGTTGTCTGTGGTGGTACCCAGTACATCAGGATGCTGATTTGCTGAAACAGACACAATAAACTACAAAACACCCACAAAGTTATGTGTGCATTTGTGTTAGATTTCAGTTTCATGCAATTTATGTGATTCCATTTTTGCTGGGAACTGTCTATTTTCAAAGTCTTGATCATAATAACATGCATACTGTTTTTGCAAGTTTCAAAAAATTACTTTCCCAATGAATGACACATTGAAAAGTGGAGACACACAAACAACCTTTCTTGTTCTGAGGCTTTCTGGCTACTATGTCTCATCACCTGCTTGTTGTCACAGTTCATTACTGTGGGTGGGGCACAGCATGAGTATTCAGTGCAAAAGTGGAGTGGCCCCTACTCTCCACCGGCATTACTCCAGACTTTCAATTTTACTGGTTTGGTCATCTGAGTCCTGTGGTGGCTTTCCCAGTCATACTGTGTTCTCACACTACTGCATTCTGTGTAGCACATGTCTGTCTATTCCAACGTCTCCCCACAAAACTGTGCCAAAGAGCAACTGGATGTCAGTCTGTCTCTTCAGATTTGTGGAAATGTGTGTCTGTAAAAGAGAACAACAAAGGATTTTACTGGTTTTTGGGAAATGCAACATGTCACAATGACAATATACATCATTTCACCATGGGAACCAGAATTGATTCTCAATTGATTTTTGTCCCGTGTTGCAGCAAAATGAATAATTGTGTATTGAATATTTCAGGCTTTGTGTCTTCTACCTTTGGTTGAAGGCTTCAATATTTTATATTTCTCGTTTATCTTTGTTGCTGTTGTGACCTGCAGGCAGTCTTCACATCTCAAAGCATGATACAAAACAGAGTTGCAGTGTCAGTCATTTTCAGTGTTGAGAATCATTTTCAGGGTTGAGAAAGGTGAGCTAAACAGACCAGAACAACACCACTGGGAGCTTCAAAAGAATCTCAAACACATCACAGTGAAAGTTTCCCAGGCAAGCAACACCCCAAGGTAGCTCAGGACTTCAATGTCTGACACGAACATTGCACCTCATAACATTGGAATTGTGTGTTATGTATGGGTGCTCAGACCAGCATTGTTCTGGTGGTATTCAGCTGGCTGAATCTTTTGCACGGCGTTTGTCAGAAGAGAGGAGCTGATCTCTCCTGTCTCCATTGACTGGGTCACATAAATGGGTCTTTGCATATGTTGAGTTGAATAGTTTATTCACAGACCTACCTGAGCTTCAGAGAAGAAAGCCCATGTGTAATCGAACCACCTTCAATCAAACCCTTGATTGCCAGTTCGATCACACATGATTCTTTCCTGCTCTCCTCTGAAGCTGTACCTTCAGCACAGCTTCAGACCCCAGTGTATTTAAACACCTTTTTAACCGCACTCTGGGCTTTACTTCTCTGAAGCTCAAGTAAGTGCCAATAAACACTTTACACAAGCCACACATGTGTGACTGATACATAGCGACCCAGCCAACAGAGACGGGAGGGATCGGCTCCCTTCTCTGGGTGAATGATGTGACACGGCTCAGCCAGCTGAAAGACTCCGGAATGATGCTGGCCTGAGCACCCATACATAGATCTAACACCCAGAATGTGGGTGAGGTATGTGTTTGTATACACCTGAAGCTGGGTGGCTGTACAACTTCAGAGGACAGCGGGAAAGAATCATGGGTGATCGAACCGCCAATCGAGGGTTCGATTGGAGAGGGTTCGATTACACAAGATTTTTCATGTGATCTTTGTTTTTTTGCGTGAGGAACTACAACTAAAACTGCAGTTGGTTTGTATGGATAGCACCTACAAATTAACAACAGAGAAATAAATCCATCGTCTCCAGCTTTACTCGCTGGTTCCCAAAGATCAGGTTTGCTGGCTTTTGAGCAAAGGTTGCAGTTCTGCATCATTTAGTATTTGTCAGTGTGTTTCTCAGAACTAATGAGCAGAGTGTAAAGGTTCATTGGATGAGTCTTTGCATAAAGTATGAGCTGATTGGCTCAGAGCCCCAGTGTGGACATGCTCAGTGATGCTGTGACAGCAATTAACCTTTTGCTTCATGCAATTAACATTTCAGGTTTGAAGTTGTGGACAACAACGTTGTTTTCAACCTTTACCCACTGTAGGCTTCAGTCTTCATTCTTTGCTTGCTGCAGATGCTTGTAAGCATCAAAGGAGTCAACGTGACACTTATTTTCAATATTTTTTGGGAAAAAGGTTTGCAAACTGAGCAGGACGAATGAGCAGTCTTCGGTAGAAATTTGTGAACAAGAGCAATGAAAGAACGCACAAACTGTTTCTTTTTCTGGAAAAGAAATGCATTTCAGGTTCAACTGTCCATCGGGAGACGAGATGCATCTCCATCAACTGGTGGTTCTCTTGGTCACACTGTGGTCTGTGAATGGTCATCTTCAACTGGAGCAAGTGAGATACATCCGGGTCGCTCAGGGTGACACAGTTCCGGGTGAAGCTGACCCAGAGGTCAAGGTCAGATCTAGAATAAACTGTGCGCACAGGTGAGTAGGTGATGGAGCAACAAAAAAATTATTTGTGAACATTTTCAACGTTGAAAGAAACACAAATGTCAGGCAATTGAGTGGTACAGAACAAACCCCTCAAATTGTACTATTTTTGCCCAGCTAAACTCATACACAAGTGTGTAACCTCAGCTGAGGTGTTTTTCTTGAAACATGTGACCGAACCACTTGTTGACCGCATGTTTTGGTGGAAATAATCAGAAAAGTCTGTGTTTGGTTTGTCCACGATAAGATGCGTTGCTCCTTTTCACCTTTAGCAAAAGGTTGATTTCTGCATAATTTAGTATTTGTCAGAAATAACTTGGCAAGAACTAAAGAGCAGATCATCAGCTAATGGGAACCTAAAAAGGTTCATAGGACTGGCCTCTGAATTACTTATGAGGAGAACATTGGAGTTCTGCTCGTTACTTCGTGTAATGGTAAACAAAGGCTTTCTCTGTTCACCATGCACAAACAATGAATGCTTGTCTTTCATCAAACGCGCAACCATATTTGTTGGAGAATGAGAAGAATACAAAAACTTTTTGAATGTTCGAGGCCGTTTCCCACATGAAGCAACCAACAATACCTGTCTTCTGTTCTACCAAAAGGAGCAGCAGATATTTCCTTCATTTTGTGTGTCAGTGTTCGTAATTTCCCAGTCGAATCTCACAAAATCTGTCCTGTGTCATCACACCATTGTAGAAATGGTTTGTACCTCCATAAAGTGGTGTATGTTCATTCCCACAGCTGTTCTCTTGACATGCGGTCTCCCAAAACATCTGTTCTCTATGAGAACCCTGTCCTGTTCACCAGAAATGCCCCTGTCCACCATGTTTTCAGTGTACTCTGCACTTGAACTCTTGATGTCTTCTGCATGCACAAGGTGCCTCATTTGCCCATGTTTCTTTGCACACAAAAACAGTACACACAAGAGGAAACAAAGTCAAGCATTTGTTGTCATCTTTCTTTCATAGATGTTCCACTGACAGAAAATGTTGGGGTTACAAATATGTTGAGGGTGCATCTGACATGTGCAGGTTGGTTATCAAGGAAACAGGAAGTGCAGCCAAAGTCACAGCAACACAAGACAGAACACTCTATGGGAAAGGTAGGTTTGAGTCAGTCTTGTGATTTCTCTGTTTCAAAACCTGTATCTCCAGCACAAAGAAAGTTGAAAGGGAATTTGAAACAAAAAGAAATGTGGACAACTAGACTGCGCCTGTTTAAAAGATATCTGTACCCAACAAGCAAACTTGATCAGAATTGGGACATCAACATTAATCTTGTGAACTGTAAGAGAGGATGTTATCAAGACGACACACTGGACCACACCAGGACCATAAAAACGAAAACACAAATTGAAATTGTTACTGGACCTATGTACACTTGAAACTGGAACTGAATCTGAACAATCAAACTGGAACTGAATCTGAATTTCGAGATTGAACCTGGAACTGGAGAATGCAACTGGAACTGACTCAGGATTTGGAAACTGGAACTGAATCTGGACTAGCCAGTTAATCTGGACTAGCAAACTGGCACTGATTCTGGTCTATGAAACAAGAACTGAGACCAGATATGGACACTGAACCTGAATCTGGGCTGCAAAACTGGAACCGAAACTGGCCTAGAAAGCATGAACTGAGTCTGAATAATGCAACTACATGAAAATAAATCTCCACATCAAAATTGGACTTGTACAGGAAACTAGACCTGAATCTGAATGATCAAACTCAAGCTGGAAAAGACTATGAAACCAGAACTAAAACCAGTCAAGGAAACTGGACCTGAATTTGGATATTCTGTCTGGAATTGAATGTGGAAATTGGAACTGAAGCTGCTTCGTGACACTGAAGCTGAATCTGCACCTTGAAACTCAAACCAACTGGAAGCAATAACTGGAATTTGTACAACAAACAAAACCAAATGAAGCTTTTCTTGACAAATTTATTGACAATAGATGTGATATTGAATGTTGTGAGTAAAGAACAACAGGCTGTATATGATTCACACTTGATGATGAAGAGAAGTATGTCAAAAAACATCATTGTGGTAAAGGAGGTCAACACATTTTTGTCAAGGTAAGTTACACACAAGGTGGAACAATATTTGGACAATACAATTGGAAACTATTTTGTTACCTGCAATATTTCTCAACATTTATCCTATTTTCACACAGATTGACAAGAAAATTTCACTGAAACTGAACAAACCAAATAGAATTTGGACACATATTGTGGAACAAAAATGGTGTGTACTCAATTGCACCTTGATCCTGAAATTGCAACTGGTGTTTGCACAGGAAGCAAAATATGAATCAAGCTTTTCTTTATAAAAGTATTCACAACAGATATGATATTGAATGTTGTAAGTGTGGAACAGCAGGTTGTAATTGATGATGAAGAGGAATATTTTATCAAGTCACTGTGATCAAAGAGATCTACACATTTTGCTCAAGGTAAGTCAAAGATAAAGGTGGAAAAAATTTGAACAAAACAATTTGAAAATAACATTTATTGCCTGCCACATTTCTCCTGTCTTCACACAGATTGACAACAATTTTTCACTGAAACAGAACAAACCAACTAAAAAGGGACACATGTTGTGGCACAAAAATGATGTATACACTAAATTACAATATGATCCTGATCATAACCTGCACAAAAGCAAGAAATTAAACCAGTTGATGCTCAACAAACATTACATGCAAAACATATGTTAATTCTTTTGTTAAAACTGTACAGATTTTGTTTGAAAACATGCTATGTCCTTTTCTCCAGAAAGTGAGAAATTAAAGGAATTATTGTTGTGTTGACTCAAATGTAGAACATTTGTCCCTGATGCAAATTTGCCACATCTGAATGAAGCCCGTTCTGCTGGAGTGATGGCCATTTAAAAAATGCATTTGTGCAATCTGAAACAAAGAACAAACATGAAGAAATGGACAAGTTACTGCACCTGACAATTGAACAATTTGTCAGAACATGTGTCAATGAATTTTTGCACAGGCACAGGAATAATACACTTGTCACAGCCACCAAAAACAAATTTCTCTTCACAAGCATTGTACTTCCCACTGAACAAAGACAGGGCAGGAGGAATCAGGAAAGGCAGAACTACAAATTTTATGAGGGAACCAGACAAGTTCACCCACTGGAATTTGAAGAAAGAAAGCTCACCCGCCAATGACAAAGAAAATTGTTCAATTTTGTTATGTTTTACTGGTGGCAAAAAAAAATGGTGCCTGATGACGTTGTCGGAGTGTCAGAATGCCCTGGACAATCATCCGAGTGAAAACTACCCAAGACCAAAAAGGCTGACAAATTTCTCCAAACCAGGGCCGGAGTGCCCAGGTGGCTGGTGGCCAGTCATACCCACAAATCGAACACTTCCATGTTCTCCCAGGTGTGTGTGTATGTGGAGGGAGGGCCAGGCCTGGGCCACTTTCTCCAGCAACAGGGTGTTGTCCAGCTGTGAGTGTGTGTGTACAGTGTGTGTGCGTGTGTGTACAGTGTGTGTGTGTGTGTTTCTGTGTCTGTGTGTGTGTTCGTGTGTGTCTCTGTGTGTGTGCATGTGTGTGTGTGTGTGTGTGTGTGTACTGTGTGCTGCACTCAGACTGACATTCATGGCAGGGTGAGAAACCAACAATCGGAGGTGTTCATCAAATACCCAGCACAAACGCCTCGGCATACATCAAAATCCCAATAAAACAATATATTCACAACGCAAAATCCTCTCAAAGGAGGGACTTCGGACTTTTAGTTTAAAAGCATTCAAAGTATTTTGTATGGTGTCTGACCCAACAGGCACTAAGTACGAACAAAAACATTACAAATGGTGGCAAAAGCACCACCAATTGAGGCTGAGGGGGCGTCAAATGGAGCGTTCCATTTATCCTTCCGTAAATCTGCAATTGCTTCAGAATTCCCAAAAAAGAACAGGATTTGTGCAATTCCAGCCATTCTGGATTGATCTTGGCCATTCCGCTCTGCAGGACGAAGGGCCCATTGCAGAACTGCAACGGATGGACGGATTGGTAAATCGAACGCTCTCAAGGAGAGAAACAAAAACAGAAGCACAGTAAGCAGCAAACAATCAATGGACGGAAGTGTTGTTCAAAGATTCACAGACAAACAAAGCAATTGAACAATGAGTTCAAAACAAACCACAACCATCACAAAGAAAGGATTTGGATGCTTTTAGAAGATGCAAAGCAATTTCTGTAGTTGACCCCACAAACACAAACAAGACCAACGCAATAGCGGGGAAACCCTCTCTTGATAGTTCGCCAGTCTTCTTGTTTCTATTTTTCTGCACTTTCAATCTTGAATCCACCCTGCATTCTTGTTCTGCATCTTACAGAAACTCACTGTCTCTTTTGGGTCCCCAGTGTTCCTTCCTCCCCTGTGGAAAATCCCAGCCTTCCTTCCCCCACACAGATAACAAAGAGCAGCAGCCTGTTGGCCCTGCATCCTGCACTGATGCAACCTTTGCTGAGAAGGAAACTCTCACAAAGCCTTGTCTCTGCATCCTGCACCTGCATTCTACTTGTGTGTTGTGTGTGTGTATTTCCCTCTCAGCATAGTTTGTCAACTCTGAATGAACAAAGGCTGCCTGAACAGTCCTACACATGTTGTTTTGGATGTACCCTAAACAAATGGCATTTGCTACCAGAGCGGATGGTGAAATTTGAGACACTGAAGTGGACTGAAGAACCAGAAGAGATGTAGGAGGAGGGAGGAATTCCACTGGCTTGACTCTCCAATTGAGAAGGAAGGCACAGACCGTGCTGCTGAAGATGTGGCACTTTGTGCTGATGACAACAGGTCTTGCTTTGTTTTCATGTCTTGAAGCAAGCTTCATTGACCAATAATAAAGAGTGAGGGTGTGCACAGCTATGTCCCAACAAAGGCATCTGTATTGGGTCAGTAGAGGGATTCATTTTATCTGTGTCATCCTAAAAACCCAGCCTAGGGTGAACTATTTGTTAACTGCACACATCTCAACAGTAAAACCTTATCTTTCTCTCAACACCAAAATTGGGGGCCAATTATGATGTTACTGTTGCTGGAACGTGAAATCTGAAGTAACATTTTGAGATAGTTTGGTGAAAAACAACATGCCATGCTTTTCAGCAATTTTCAGTGTCACCATGGGATGCCCACAAAATGAATTTTATTGCAATAATCAAACAGCAGAATGTGTTCCAGTGTCTATGGTTTGTGATGATAAGTGCAACTGTCAGAATTGCACTGATGAATCTGATTTCTTTTGTGGTAAAGGTCAGTTGAACTGCGATCCAAAACAACAAACATCCACCCTTCTTTTCATTGCAAACAATAAACTCCAGCCATGTCAACAGGTTATTTATTTCCTTCTTTCTAGCTGCTGTGTTTTGGTACAAGGAAGTTGTCAACTTCAGTAAAATTCCAGCCAATGCCAGAGAAATTCAATTTCAAAATATCCAAATTCCTGTGTTACCAGCTGGATTTTTATCCCATCTCACGCTTCTGAACAAACTTTCATTTTCTCACTGCAACATCACAATCATTGAAACAGGAGCATTCAACAATTTGCTGAATCTTCAAAGTCTCACACTGAATGGAAACCCTGGCCTCATTCTGAATCATGATTCCTTCAGTGGTTTACTCTCTCTCACCCAGATGGATCTGTCAGAAAATAAAATTACTGACCTGCCCATAGAACTCTTTGGTCAGTTATTAGAACTGACCAGTCTGTCTCTGAATGGAAACAATGTGAACAGACTCCAGCCTGGAATATTCAATGCAGCAAAAAACCTGACAACACTGAATGTGGTTGAAAACTCACTCACTACTTTGGAGTCTGGAGTGTTTGGGGGTCTAAGAAAATTGAGATCACTTTTACTACACAACAATAATATTTCACAGATAGAATTGGGGGTATTCACTGACCTGGGGTCTGCAGCTTACATCACTATTCACGCTAACCACTTGACATATTTGCAGCCAGGGGTATTTCAAGGGTTGAACCAACTGAGGACTCTTGTGTTGGGAGAACAAAAGGGTTTGGGCTTTCAGCTGCACCCTGGTTTGCTGGAGGGACTTCCTGATCTTGTGGCTCTCATTCTCAATGATAACAAGATCACACATATTCCAACAGGAGTGCTCCAAGCCACACCACATCTGATTACCCTTAGTTTCCTCAACAACAGCATTTCTCACATAGAGCCCACTGCTTTCCACGGCTTGAGGTCTCTCAAAATGTTGACCCTGCAGAGTAACAGGCTCTCAACTCTACATAAAGAAGTATTTGCTGACCTGGTATCATTAACAAGACTATTCTTGTATGACAACATCATTAGTCATTTGCCTATTGGACTATTTTCTGACATGGTAAATCTTGAGGCACTTTACTTGGAATCCAACGGGATACCTCACTTGGAGCCTGGTGTTTTCTCTGCCCAGGAATCTTTGCAGATTCTCCACTTGAGTCTCAACAGGATCACACAACTTGAAGCAGAGACATTTGGAGGACAACATTCACTCAGATTTTTGGCCTTGGTCAGAAACAACTTGTCTCACATTGGAACAGATGTTTTCAAAGGTCTTCACTCTTTGGAGAAACTTGACCTTTCAGGCAACAAGATACATGGAATAGATAGAGGTATGCCATTTTGTGGTGTCAGCACATGCTGTGGCACTGGTTACTTCCAAGAGCTCCACGTTCTTTTGAGATTGAAACAGCCACTGCCAATCCAGCCAACAAGGCAGCACCAACCTGACAGAAAAAAACCATTACCTCCATGCAGGTGCACTGAACACACTGAGGACCCTGTCAGAGCTCAGGATTTCTGGAAACAAACTGACAACACTTCAGTGGAACATTTTTGATCCTTTAGATTTTGTGAAATCTGGTGGTCATCCAGGTATTGTTCCTGCTCAAACTTAGTACACAACAAGCATCAGCAGCACAGAAGAAACACTTTGACTTGTTTCTGTGGGATGCATGTTGGTTCGCTCAGCATTGGAACTGAAATGCCAGAAAGTTGATTTTCAATTTTGGTCATTTGAACACAAGATATCAAGACCTGCTGGTGCTAGACGATTTTGCACTGTTGTGATAGTGTATTTCTGCCTTCACAGATTTTCTGCTCTTGTACATGGGAGAAAACTCTTTGTGGTGTGATGATAAACTGCACTGGCTCAAGATCGGTGAAGAGCAGGCTTGGCTTGTGTGGGACGAGAATGAGGCTGCGACCAGCAAAATCTCATGTGGAAACTACCCTGGAGTCAGGTGGGAAGATGTCAATCTGCCAGGAAACACATCATGTGAGTACTTAATCTTGCCTTTGTGGGATCAGAGACATTGAGTGTTTTTTCTTTGATCATTCAAACATAACATTTGGCTGTAAATGTCTGCTAAATGTGTGATGAGCAGCACCAAAGTATGGGGAATCAGCATGTGTTCATTGTGCAGTCTGTCTCTGCAATAGCTTCAACACTTTTCCAGACTTTTGTTCCCCTGGAACACTCAAGAACATTGGGACTCTGGCCTGTGATGAGTGTCCTGTTGGATTCTACCAGAATGACACTGACCAGCTCTTCTGCCTTCCCTGCCCTCCTGGACATTATCAGAATTTTAGAGGATCAACATTTTGCTATCAGTGTGAGTTTGATTTCTATCAAAATCAGACAGGACAGGATTTTTGCTACAAATGTCCAGACTTTCACCACACCTACATAAAGGATGCAAAGGATATTCAGGACTGCGCAGGTACATCTTCTTTTTCTGCAAATCCTGAACATTTCAGTATTGTTTCAAAGCTGACACAAGTATGTCTGCACAGAACACTGCTGGGACAGCAATCAAACAGCTCAGTACTGCAAAAAATGTGCTGAAGGCTTCTACAACTTCAAGGATCAAGTGTGCGAACCTTGTGCACTGGGATTCTATCAACACCTTCCTGACCAAACTTCATGTATCCCATGTCCACCACTTCACACAACCCACACAATAGGATCAGCTGACAAAATGGACTGCAAAGGTACCACATGAACTTCCCTTTTGTTTTTCCTGCCTGTCAAGTCAGTGCCATTACTTTTGGGTGTTCTTGTTTGTGTTTCCCCAGAGTCCTGTGAACCTGGCACCTTCTGGAGTGAACAGACCCAGATGTGTGAGGCCTGTGAAGCAGGGCACTTTCAGGACCAGCCAAATCAGATGCTGTGTAAGCCCTGTGGATTTGGGCTCTACCAGCCAGATGCAGGAGAAACTTACTGTGTGATTTGCCCACCTGGAAGAACCACTGGGGTTCCAATTGCTACAAATATCTCTCAGTGTGAAGGTATTGAATGAAAGTAAAGCTTTATGTTTTTTCTCTGTGTTTGTGTGTGTTGGATTGAACCTAGTTCCATTGTTTTGTATGTGGTGCAGTTCAGGAACTGGTGAATTTGGTTGTGCAGCTTGCAAATATGCTGGTCTGCAAACTGGACTCACAACTGCTCAAACTTTCACACAGCACAGAAAATAGTTGCAATTCACCACAGCCAAGCTTTGCTGCAGGCACAATATACAGGCCACATGGCAGATCACCAGTAGAAAAGGCATGGAGATGATCCTAAATTTCTCTTTGCAGCTTTGCCCATATTTCCACAACTGTGTGCAGCAGATCAGTTCCAATGCACCTACCCAGCGGATGGCTGTTTGTCAAAGCACAAGGTTTATGATGGAAGAGCAGACTGCACCAGGGATGGTTTGGATGAAGACAAAGCTGCAAGACAACTGGTGGCTTTTGAATTGTTTCCTCATGGCAAGTGTAGATGGGTTGATATTTCCCTTTCCTAGAATCTATTTGGAGGCAATATGGTGTCACTTTTGTCTTCCCATCTTCTTCTTTCAGGTTTCTGGCTTTGTGACCAGAACAGGACTCAGTTCCATCTTGAGATACTGTGTGAACAGTACCAGTGTGCAGACAAGACAGATGAGTCTTTCTGTGAATGTGGCAGGGGAAGATGGAAGTGCCCCACTGATGGGAAGTGCATAAACAGCAGCAAAGTTTGTGATAAAAGTGATGAAGGTTGCCACTGTCAACACTGCGCAGATGAACAGGAAGAATTTTGTCACAGTACATCGTCTTGTGTGAAGGGGAGCGTAAAGATATCAGGTGTGAAAAGCACGGCACAAGATTCTTGCTTGCATGTTGTCCACAAAAATGTTGCATCAATTCAACTTTCTTGTTTCTCAGAAATGACAATTGCATAGTAAAATGGGTAATTTGTTGCAGGAAAATGTGCTCCGTCTCAGTGGATCTGCAATGACAGAGGAGACATGATAAATGGAGCAGATGAAGAAGGGTATATAAACAGAATATGTTTGGAAACTGATATTGCATGTGACAATTTGAAATGTATCCCAGCTGAACAAGTGTGTGATGGCATCAATGACTGTTCAGCAGGCGAAGATGAATCAAACTGTGTAGACTGCTATTTGAAATGTGATGGCCACTGCGTTCCAAAACATTTAGTTTGTGACACAGTGATGCATTGTTCTGATGGGGAGGATGAGGGAGACATCTGTAGCACATGGAGCTGTCCTGAGGGCACATGGACTTGTGATGATGGGACATGTATCAGCACTACCCAGGTGTGTGACTCTTTGGGAAACTGTCTGGACCAATCAGATGAAGAGAACTGTGGAAACTGGACCTGCATTGAAGGAATGTGGAAGTGTTGGGATAAACAACAATGCATCAAGAATGCTAAAGTGTGTGATGGGTTCAGAGACTGCCAGGACAGGTCTGATGAGTTTCACTTCATGTGTAGTGATTGGACCTGTCCTCCAGATAGATTTCATTGCATCTTTGAGGACATGTGTCTCCCTCTAGAAAATGTTTGTGATGGAAAATATTATCCCAATGGTGGTTGTCAATATTATATGGACGATGAATACAACTGTGATGTTTGGAACTGCACTGATGGGTACTGGAAATGTGCTGACAACCTGCAGTGTGTCCCAGAAACTCAGCTGTGTGATGGATACCATCACTGCAATGATGAGTCAGATGAACTTGATTGTGATAGATTCAGGTGTGATGCAGAGGAATGGAGGTGTTTGAGCACCAAACATTGTATTTGGTCTCACCAAGTGTGTGATGGTGTTTCAGACTGCTCTGACAACTCTGATGAAAAAGGTGAGGAAATTAATTTTCAAGATTTCTTGCCACATATATTTTCTCATATCCATGGAAACATTTTTGCTGGTCCTTAGAACTGAGGCTGTGATTTCAGATTGCATGTTGGAAGACTTTCATTGTCCCAGTGGATTTTGGAAATGCAACAATGGGAGGTGTATTTCAGACAGAGCCGTGTGTGATGGAAATCTGCACTGTGTTGATGAGTCAGATGAGGAGAACTGTGCAGATTGGTCCTGTGTTGAGGGATTCATAAACTGTGCTGACCAGAAGGAGTGTGTGGAAGTAAGACACTGGGAGATCAGCTGGTGGCCCACCAATGAGTTTCAAAAAACTGGTTTTTCGTTCAGAACAAAATGTTTGATTTCAAGATGTTTTGAGTTGATTGTTTTATTTTTTTGTCAGAAGGCAGGAGTGTTCTGTGATTTTTTTTCTTGAAACTGCGGAAGTGCATCTTTTAATGTCAGTGTGTGCGTGTCCGTGACGGTGTGACCTGTCGAGGGACCCCCCCCCCATCCCCTGACCCCCCCCCCCCTTCATTTGGGAAATGTCATGGGAGGACCAAATATGGCAACAATTTTTTGAATTTTGGTTGTGAAAAAAACTTTAAAAATATTTTGGGCCAGGAATGTGATCCCCTATGATCAGTTGTTTATGCTCAGGCCAGGGCACGCACACAGACCAGCAAAAAGCATAAGTACCAATCTGGACATTGAGGAGGTAACATCTCTCTCTCTCTCTCTCTCTCTCTCTCTCTCTCTCTCTCTCTCTCTGTATGTTCTGATTGGCTGATGCAATTTTGACATCAAATTCTTTTTGCGGCCACTTCTTAAGGACTGAGTTCCTCGACAAATGTTCTGCAAGGACAGCACAATCAAGCACTTGTTTCAATCGGAATTTTCTGAGTGAATTAGGTTCTTTATATCTTTTCAGATTGATCATGTGTGCGCTAGAAATGGCCATCACTGCAATGATGGGTCAGATGAGCTGTGTGATGATCTCTGCAACAGCAACTTTTTCAATGGAACATTCACAATGAAGGCAAGTCCTCAGTTTTGCAAAACAAAATTTAGAAGGAAGGTAGCTGATGCCTGTTCCAACTGCAGAAAATCAGTCCTCGTCCTGCAGATGATGAACAACTTGCATTCATTGGTTCAAAAATTGAAAAACAATGGTGTCATTCTGGACAATACAGATCAATCAGAACATATGTGTTGCCTTTGTTGACTCAATTTCAGAAGTGTGAAGAGGACATTGGAGTGTGTATCCCAGTATTTTGGTACCGTGATGGGAAAATGGATTGTCCCCAGGGCTCTGATGAGCTCGGGTGCACCTGCAGTGCCTTTGGCATGAACACCTGTGACACTGACTGGAATTCCACAATTTGCATCCCCCAAAGCTGGGGATGTGAACAGTTGACTCACAGAAGCCAGCAAGACACAACATTCCACCTGGACAGTGGCACAGGTGAAACCTGTTGTTGCAATAGCCTCACTTCACCAACTAGTAGCTGTAATCTGTTATGATAATTATTTTTCATTCTCACTTCAGGGACAAATACCAAGTCAAAACTACACTTGGTTATGTCAAACATCACCACAGATGGCTGCATCTCTGAGCTGCACAGGATAATGTGCAGCTCTTTCAGTTCTGCTATGAAACACATTTTTCAGCGAAACATTGTTCATGACTCCATGGTTGTCTTTTTGGAGTCATATCAAAATGGCATACAAGAGGAAGTGTATATATTCAATGATTTCAGACCAAAAACAGCAACAATCACTGTTGTCAGCCCTCAACAAATATCAATAAGCTTTGTTCTTTTCTCAAGATATTTCCACCCAAACATTCATCTGAACTTTCACAACACAACCTTTGTAAATTCACAATTGTTTCTTCAAAACTGGAATGTCAAATTCATTGATGTTGTGTTTGAAAACACCACTTTCTATGATACAAATCCACTCCCTGGTGAACATGGGGAGTTACAGGCTCTGTTTTCCAAAGTCCAGTTTCTAGGGACGAAAAGAAAGACAGGGGTCTTTCTGAGACAAACATTTGCCAGTTTGATTGACTTTTCAGAATCTATTGCTGTCAACACCACTATTTTTATTGCTGTTTCTCGTCTCTCCTTTTCATCTGCAAACACATTATTTCATGGCAGTGTACTGATCCTCAACTCAACTGTGTTGTGTTTGTGTTCTTTTGAAGATATTCAGCTGACGAATGGTGTGGAGGGAACAGGAAATAACCCACCCTTGAGCATCACAGCCCAAGTGATTAGTTGCACATTTTCTCATTCAGAGATAACAAACAATACAGGAGGCATAGAAATCACAAAACCACATGCAGGGTTGTTGTATTCTCATGTACAGGTCACTATTGAAAGGTGCATATTCTTAAGGAACACAAAGAATGGTTCAGGTGGAGGTGTTATGGTTGTTTACTTTGTGCCTGAGGCTGAAAGGTCTGGCAAAAGTTTTGTCCATATTTTGGATTCCATTTTTGTTGACAATGTTGCAAGACAAGAACTTTTTGAGAGGTCTTATGGTGGAGCACTGTTTGTTGGAAGTAAACTGTCCATGATTGGCAGCTCCCTGAGACCCCTGGAGATGGTTGTCAGGAACAGCTCATTTGTTGACAACACGGCTGGCAATGGAGGAGGTGCCATTTTCTTGTCACCTGACTACACACAAGCAATAATTTTGGCTTCCTCTTTTGAATTAGGTCAAAAGATTGACCACCTGTCTATGGGTGCATTTCTGTTGGTTTTCACTTCAATTTCTATTCAAAATACCTCTTTCACCAGCAAAGTGAAGAATCACACAGGATCCATTATTGAATTACAAATGCAGCAACCAACAGAGGAAATTGGAAAATTACACACAAAAATCCAATGTCTCCCTTGGATGAAATTGGAAGTCTCAACTGGGTTTTCAACATCATCCAAAACCGGAGAGGAAATCTTGCAAAAGCTGTTTGTTTCTTGTGTTGCTTGTCCACCTTCATTTTTTATTCACTCTGATGGGAAAGGTCTCCTGACTTACAGAATGCCTGAGAATCAGAGTGGTGTGGTCCTGTACAACTCCAATGGTGAATTGCTGGAGCAAAAATGTGAGAATTGTCCACATGGTGCTGACTGCCCTGGAAATGATTTGATTTCAAAACCAAATTTCTGTGGTCTGCAGACACCTCAAGGAATTGAGTTTTTTCAATGTCCAATGGAGTACTGTTGTCAGGAGAGGCCTTGTCAAGGTTATGATCAGTGTTCAGGAAATAGAGAAGGTGTCCTGTGTGGAGCATGTAGGGAAGGTTACACTTTGTCCATGATGTCCAATAGCTGTGTCAAGAAGAGTGAGTGTAATGATCACTGGTTGTGGTTTGTAGCTGTGGTTGGTATGTGTGCCTACATGTTGTGGTACACATTTAAAAATGACTTGTTTGCTTTATCATCAAAATGTCTCAGTCTGTTTGACAAATCAACTAACTCTGCGGAGCACAAAGGCTATGAAGAAAAAGAGTACTTTGCAATTTTGACCTTTTATGTGCAGGCCTCAGCTGTTATGAGGCTGAACAGTTTCCAGCAGCCTTCGAGGCCAATAGATGTTGTGGCTCAACAGATAGAATCCTATTTTGGACTGGCATTGAGTATGGAAATTTCTTATGTTTCAAGCAATGTTTGTGCCTTTCTTGACATGACAAGTACCACCAAGATTATGTTCAAGCTTTTCTTTCTCTTTGGTATTTATGGGATGTGGTGTGTTGCATATGCTCTGGTGTCACTGATCATTATAGTGTTCAAATCAAAGGGAGGAACAGTTTGGGACTTCTTTCACAAAATCAAGATTAGATTAATTTATGGTTTGACTGAGATTATCAAGTACACATATCTGGGGTTCACTTATGTGATGTTCTCATCCCTGAGTTGTGTCACCCTGGAGATGAGTGAAGGAGAAACTGGTCCAGACCAACAGACTTTGGTTTGGTTTTATGATGGCTCTGTTGACTGTTACAGCAAATGGCAGATTTCTATGGGCATTTTTGGCTTGACATATATCATCCCTTACCCAATTTTTCTTTATGTTGGGTTGCACCTGTTGACAACAAAAATGATCACTGGAAAGTCACTTATACTTGGAACATTCTTTCCTCTCCCAGTTTTGGTCTATTGGGCTTTTCTGGTGCTAATACAAAAGCCTGTAACAGGTGGTAAACATGATCATAGCAGTGACTGGGACAACACATGTAGGGAGGCCATTCACAATGGGTTTAAAGGTGGCTTCAGGGTGTCAGATGAGGGCACTCAGTACTGGGAGTGTGTACTCATGGCCAGAAGGTTCATCCTCTGTGCAACAACACTGTTACCCAACCCCGTTATTCAGCTCTGTGTTTGTCTGGCTCTATGTCTCACCTTCTTGCTGCATCATGCTCATGTGAAACCATTTACTTACAGCCTGTCCAACAAGGCTGAAACACTGTCTCTCACCTTTCTGGTGGGTATTGCCTCTATAAATTTTGGTAAATCTATCTTTGTGTTTTTGGGGGTCAGTCCTCAAGTGTCCCAAGTTGACATCATGTTAAATCTTGGCTTGTTGGAAAATATGGCTGTATTTTTTGTGCTTTGTCACATAATTGCTGGTGAGGTTATTCTTAAAATTAAGCAGGTAAGAATTTCTAAAAGAATGAAATCTGGCCACATTGTTGAGCCAAGGGTGGATCTTGATACTGATAAAATTCCTGGTTCAACAGACAAGGGTACATGTACCACAAATCAGTCTTTGGAAAATTGAAGCTCACTATATCAAAATAGTCACTCTAGTGAGCGTGAAGAAAAAGAGAAAGTAAAGAAAAAATGATATGGTAGACAAACAAACAATCCTAAAATTAACTGAATAAAAGTGTCATTTTCTCTGAGACCTTGACTTTGCTTTGAGTTTTGATTGTATTTCAGCCCAGGAAGTTCAAGCTCCAGCTTTCTCAGTCTCTTGATCATTTCATTTTGTGAGTTTGTACAACTTCAACTGAGAGTGCATCACAAGGGGACTGCCGCAAGCACAGACGAAACATGACACACAGCTTGTTTGATTATGTCCATGTCAAAATGTAACTGTCTACCTCTATAAGACCACTGCTGGGCCTCAAAAGAAGCTTCACCATATCAAACATTTGATGCTCCTCACCAGTATGGAAACGGTGGACAAACCTCAAAACATGCAGTTCCTTGTTGATGTATACTTTCACAACATCAAAAAGTTAATGCTCATCACCAATGTGAAAATCACTTGAAGCCAGGCGTCAATGCCAAATTTCTGACACCTGCATCAAAAATTGGATGCCCACATCAAATGTAACCTTGGACCTGATGGAGGGCTGAGACAATGCTACAAATTGTTCACCTCATCAAGATGTCAAAAAGTTTTTCCCACCAAATCACCTGTGTTTTCCCACCAAATCACCTGTGTGTTCCCACAGAGTCACCTTTGTTTTCCCACCAAATCACACAGACATCAGTTACTTTGAACACAATAGTTGGTTCCCATGAGCACAAGGTGGCACGATCCAAACAAGAAGCAGTGCTCAAGGCAACTGCAGTGCGAAGTCCCTTGCACCATCGGTAATGTCGTCAATTCTTCCTTGTTCATCAATTCTTCCTTGTCCTCCTTGTCTTCCACCAGTCATGCTGTCTGCAGGCGGGGTCTGGTCATGGGGGGTGGCCTCAGGGGAGAGGGGGAGGGGCATAGGGGGAGGGGGCAGGGGATATTTCATCCACCTTGCTGTATACTGCACTACCTCATGGATCGAGGGGTGGATTGAGGGGTGGATTGAGGGGTAGATCCAGGGGTGGATTCAGGGGTGGATCCAGGAGTGGGTCCAGGTACTCCCATAGGTGGATCCAGGGGTGGATCAAGGGGTGGACCCAGGGGTGAACCCAGAGGTGGATCCTAGGGTGGACCCAGAGGTGGATCCTAGGGTGGACCCAGAGGTGGATCCAGGGGTGGATCCATAGCAGATTTGAGTATCTAGGGCTGGACCCAGGGTGGGTCCAGGGGTAGTCCCAGAGGTGGATCCAGGGTGGATCAAGGGGTGGACCCAGGGGTGGATACAGTGGTGGGTCCAGGGTTGGATGCAGGGGTGGACCCAGAGGTGGATCCAGGGGAGGATCCAGAGCAGTTTTGAGGATCCAGATCCAGCAAGAGACTCAGAGAAAGTTCAGGCTTCAGTGCGCCCTATATTAGAGAGCCAAATGAAAGACAAGCTTTGTTCTGTGCTTTGAGCTTGCCAAACTTGAGGTATGTGTGCAGATGTGTATGTGTTACACACAGTCTCATTGGATGTTCAAATTATCTCAGTTTTGTGTCAGGTATGTGTTTAATATTGGGTGTGTGTGAGTGGGCAAGGCTTGTATGACTTAGAGACAACTGTCTCACTGAGTTTATCTGCATTTGCCAACCATGGCTCCAAACAGCTCTATTTTAGAATGGCTCGGAGGACTGCACAAGAAAAAATGACTGGCTGGGCTAAAGATTTTACAGATGAAAGGGAAGCTGAAGTCCATGCCAATAAGGAACCTCCAAAATTGAAAGTAATTGTGATGTAGACACAGGAAGTTCATATCCAGCTGACAGTATCAAAAATATCCATCAAAATGCATTGAATAATCATGAATGTATGTGATTTTTTGAGCTGCTAGATTTCCTCACTTCCCTGGCAGAGGCACTGACTGTTACCCATGTTTTGTAGTTTGCATAACAAATCCAGACTGATGCTGATAAATTCAGAGAAAGTGTACTTAATGTCAGGATCTTTGTTATCTGCATGTGTTTGTTGGGATCAACAAAAAGCAAGCATACCACATCAGGCAAATGCCCATTGACTTGTTCAAACAGAACAACAATTGAGACAGAAAGCAAAACACAAGTGACACTGACACATTGGCTGAAATGGAAAACAAATGTCTTGTCTTTGAAATGAGAATTGAATGGGTGGAGAGTGACAAACATTCTGCATGTTGATAGCAAGGACAAAAACACAGGGTGCAAAAATGTTGCAGAAAGGGACAATGTTGAACTGAGAAAACAAAGGAAGCTAGATTGCCAGCATGCATTCTCCAGAAAACGATGTACTGGAAAAACATTGTCTGCTACAAGCAAACAGCTCAGGTATATTCCCCAGAGCATTTCACTGCAGTTGATGAATACAACTGAAATGCTCAAGCATTGTCTTCCATTGTAACACTTGATATGAAAAACAGCTGACAGCATATTTGCAAGTAAAATGATGCTTGCAACAATAAAATACAAAATCTTCAATGACAAATAGGGGAGAAGGCTTTCACATTTCTCTCACTTGCTTGCACAGAAGAACACTTTGTGTGCAAAGGCACAACACAACAGATGTGGGCTTGAACAGCTTCCACAATTCCTAGTTTTGGAAGGTCAAATACTTCTGCATCAGTGTGTGATAAAGTAATACCTAACAGTGCAAGCACTTCAATATTATTTAATTTGTAGAAAGCTGTCTTTGGCAAATAGGGAAAACAGTTGTGAGACAAATTCAGAATTTTTAAAAATGGTAAGTGTGCAAATACCTTTGGCAAAAGGCTTCCAATTTGGTCACTCACAAGATTGAGATTGTTCATTTGGAAACTAAGTTGAAAGCAACATCTTTCTATTTGTTGAAGATCATTGAATGTGGCAACAAATAATTGGATTCTTGTGAGTTTCAGAAAGCAAATTTCTCTGATGGTGGTGTTTGAAATCTTCAACACAGACAAGTGCAACAGCAAGTGCAGTATCTTTCTATTTGAATGAGTATTGCTTAAAGTAGCATATTTATAAGGCAATGTCTTTTGTTGTTTGATAAAATTTTGATTGCATCTCAAGGTAAACATAAAACAATGACAATCTGTTGGGCAACATGTGCTGTGCAGATCACATAGCTCTTCATCATCACCATATAGACAGTCTTGAATCTCATCACACAATTGTCCCAAATGGATACAAGTTCCTGGCACAAACTTGCACTTGAAACCACCTTTGCACATGTATTCAACTTCACAGTATTCTGCTTCATCTTCACCTGCAGGACAATCCCATTTTTTGTCACACACATACTGCCAAGGTATACAATTTTCATGACACTTGTATTCCATATTGCACTGAAAGAATTCACAAGATTTCAAGTGAGCACCATTTCTGCAGGGAAAAATGTGACCAAGCCTGTTTGTTCTGTAGGTGCATATCAGTGAAACATTGAAGCATTTATTGTGTCCATACATACACGGAAGTTGGTCAGCATCAGCACATTGCCTTTTGATATTAAACATCATTAAATTTTGAAGAACAGGTTCATCTTTTCCTGATGGGTAGCAGTCAATAACCAAGTCATTCAGCAAACCAGTATCAAAATTGTTCCCATCACAGTTCACTGATTCCACAATGGAAAATCCACCAGAAACAGCAGATTTCTTATTTTCTGTCTTTACTGTTGTGCTACAGACAATTCCATTCAAGAAGGTTTCATTTGCCAAAGTGGAACAAGGATTTCGAAAACCAAGGACATATGGTTTGCTCTGTATTGACTTTCTGGCAACATGCACAGCTGTGGTGCAACCCACCAACACTGATGCAAAATTTCCAGGTGAACACTTCTCAATGTTACCTCCAATTTTGAAGTTCCAAATGCATAGCTGGAAGCCTTGGGCAGAATTGTTTGTTACTGCTGCAGAGTTGTAGACTTTCAGGATGTGATTGTTGTGATACAACACTGTTTTTGAATTTGATACATCCAACAAAGGAGACAATATCAAAGATGCTGTGAGATAAGATAACTCAGTAAAGTTTCTGTGAGTGTGATGTTGCATTCAGGGTTCCCACTTTTGTCCGGCAATTTTTTTCCCTGACTTTTCCCTGACTTTTCCAGAAAAATTGCTGAATTTTCAGACCATTTCATGCATTTTCATAATTTGTTTTTTTGATGGCCTCCACATATGTTTGGTAAGTGTTCACATGAAAAGTTTTCAAAGCAAGGCATTTTCAACGTTTATCTTCCATCTGTTATCACTTCTTTTCCTTATTCTTCTTTTCTTCTTCATGAGTTTCTTACTTCTTAGTCCTTCTATCTTCATATCTTCACAACTCTCAGGCTCTATTTTTTCCCTAGATGTTTGTACTTTTGCTTATTACACTTCCCAAATATAAAACCTC
>JAAUXT010094409.1_pt1 | contig 46058 bp, 40 predicted proteins | sample 7278171 | NCBI WGS metagenome assembly JAAUXT01 (sample SAMN14350112, study PRJNA611818) | marine sediment metagenome | isolation source: surface marine sediment (1.8m) | place: French Polynesia: Moorea | collected 2018-08
GATTTGGGATCTGCTCGCAAATCAGGCATCAATGTGTGGTACTCCCCTTTCTCCGGTCTCAGGAGATTGATATTTGATACCAGAGTGGTGCGCTGATGTTTACGTTTTTGCAACAAGTAATAAAAAGCCAACAACTTTGCTTGTGCTGCCATTTTTCAACAAAATTGAGATTCCAAACAAAAATGTCATCTGCTTTCTAGAGCACAACAATGGTGGGAAGCATCCCAATTCCGCACAAAATGTGCGTCAAGAAACGATTGAAATTGAAACTCCGTCAAGGAATATTCCACAACTATTCCTATATGAAAGCATCCATTGATGCCAATGCTAAAGTTTCATCATTGCGGCAAAGTTCGTGACGCGCATCACGCGCCGCACATTTCATGCGTCAAAAATGGTCTATATGAACGCATCACCAAATTTGACGCACAAAAAAGTTTTCCACAACCGCAAAACGCATGCCGCAACCGCAAAACGCAGCTGTATATGAATGCACCTTCAGAATCCTCACAGGGTTTCACATGTTTCATGAATGAGCGCACAAACTAATTTTGTCGATCACCGAGGCTGACTTCTTTTCGACAAATAATTTTTGGAAAGTTACAAACAAGAACACTGGCAGGCTGAAGACGCGCTGCAACGTTGGCGCTGCAGTTCTACGAGGATGTATCCAAATATTCTGAGACTCAGCATGCTCACGGGCGCACAAATTGACACGGTTGGTTGACCTGAGACAAGAGCTGACTAGCAGAGTCTATTGTCCTTCGCGGAGACCCATGAACATGCTGAGTCTCAGAATATTTGAATACATCCTCGTAAGCGTAGGAAATGTCAAACTCTTGTTCTTGTGTGGCGGAATAAAGAACTCCGCCCCCATGCAGTCTCCGCAGAGACAAAGGGCATCACAACCAACCAAATAGATATGAAAAACAGGAAGGAAAAAGAGAATCAACCCAAACAAAAAATTCTCAAAACCCTGCGATAGGTTTTTCCAGAGCCACCTGTCACGCAGATGCAAAGCGCTTTGACAGGTCGCTCGTCTGAAGAGGTCAACGTTCACCTGTTCCTTTGCTGCCCGTTTGTGCGTTGCAATCAACTTGAAACGTCAACATTGAAATTTGGTTCACTGTCAACAAAAGCCATCTATTCTTTGTAATGTTTATTATTTTGATATGTTCAACATCGTAAGAGTTACAGAAAATGACAGACAAGGTGAAGGAATACAATAGGACGAAAGTGTACAAAACACGAAACAATTCCCTTGTACAAAACCAGCAAGACGTACACTTGTGCATCAATAAATTAAAATTTCACTCGAAAATTAGAACAAATAGTTACAACTTCCTTGCGAAACTATATACAGACTTAAACCACGCAAGATACCGGAGATGTTGCGCAAAAATCCACAAGTTCAGAACATCTCTACCCGGGTGAGATGCAGAAGTTCGTCTGTCTTGGAATGAATTAAGCTGGGTCTTCTCCGGGTTTTCTTTTTGAAAGGACTCAAAAAATCTTGGCAATGCGGTATGTACAAAAAATATTTGAATGTACAAGCAGCTGTGTTTTGGGAAGCGCCGCATAATCCTTACACCACCGATGACCTGGACTTGATTTCAATCAATCTTTTCTGATCAAATCACAGTTCCTACGATTTTTGTATCACAATAACTGCATTTCATTTTGCGATTTCATCGTCTTGCGTGTTCCAATTCTTTGTCAGCCCACGTTCGAAGAACTTTACATTTGCGAGAAGTTGATGGCTTGTCTCCGCATGCAAATCGAGAATGTGCCAAAAAAGAGGCATAAGATTTGTTCTTTGCTCAAAATGTAAAAATACCAGCGAAAATTCACGCACACATTACTTCTGCGCATTTGTGTATGCATACTGAAGGTAATAGCACCTTGCTCCAGTTTGTTTTGTAGAGGAAGCAACAGGTTGTCTCCAGTTTTTCAGATTGGTTTTTGACCTTGGCAGACTCTTTGTCCGACAATGTGTTGGCGGACAAAGAGAAAAAAAAAGCATTCGTTCTCTGCAGGTTGCAACATTGTCAATGCATCTTTCGTCCTTTGAGAAAACGACCACAAGGTCGACCAAACGTACTGCAATTCTTAAATGCACATTTTCTACTGTACAAACTTCGTCCTTTCAACGGAATTTCATTGCAAAGGAATTTTTATAGAACATTTGCAAAAGCGATCCGAAGTTCGAAATTTCACTGCATATCGTCTTGTCGTGTTTGGAGACACCGTTCACTTGTTCATGAGCGCTCGTTTGACGGCTCGTTCGATGTTCATGCGATCGCCGACTTGAGTCACACCGAGCGCGATCAGTTCGTTGCGGCCCATCTGGGTGAGGTCCCGCCCCGTCACCTGGTGGCGCAGGAAAGTCTGCTTGTGCGCTGAAAGATTCAAGCTGTCCAGCCACTCCACCACGTCATTCACTGACCAACTCCTGATATTCTTGTCCTCAAACCTTTGCTGCAAAGACGCCCTCTGCCCGCTGGAAATTTTGCGGAGACCGGGTATACTCGTGGGCTCTGCTGCGGTCGAGTCAAAGCCACAAGGAGGTGGAATGAATTCTTGGATGGTGCCCAGCTCCTCGTAGTGGTGTTCCTGTTGAATGTCCACGTACCCTGCAGGAGCCCCCGCGGTGCCGTCGTCGAAACCGGGAGGGGGCGGGGCCACCTCGAAGTGCGTCTGGGGAGCGACGTCCGAGTACAAGTCATCTGGTTGGCTGACTGAGGCCGAGTGGTAGCCACTGGAAGGGGAGCTCAACTGAGTCTGTATGTGTGACTGGTAGGTGCCGTCGTGCGGAAGTTGATTGTCGTGCTCATTGGAGGAAAGCGTGGAAAGGGTGGAAAGGGACGACACCATGCTGGCGTTGTCCTCGTGACTGAACTGCGTTTGGAAATTTGAAGTCGGCAACACGCCGACCCCGGGACCCAGCGCATCTGAGTCTGTGTCAAAGAGAGGCGGCGGGGGGATCACCTCCACCTCCACGATGTCAGCGAGGGCTGGAGCCACGCGCTGATCCACCACGGCCACCTGGGCCACATCATCTCCAGCGCCGCCCACATCGACCCCGCCAGGGTTCGAACCGTTGCGGTTGGCGAGTTTGCGCCTGACGGCGAACTCGTGGGAATGTGATGGCGGACTGGAGTTGATGACCCAGCCGACCGTCTCGTTTCCGTTCATACTGCTCCTGTTGCTGACCACGTCCGAGTCGCCGCCGCCTCTGCGAGAGAGGCGGTCGTAGTTGGATCCAGACACTGACCCGGAGGAAGGATGTTTGCCCAGCACAAGAGGTGGAGGTAGGTCGAAGGGCAAGTCTCCCGCAGGGTTATTCACAGGATTGGAGCCATTTGTTCGCGTCACTGACTTCACACTGTATGAACTACCGTTGTTGTTTGTTTGCGCTTCGAACATCTTGGTTCTTTGCAGCACTGAAGCTTTGTTGCTGGCCTGACCCTGTCCAGTCGTTTCGGTGTTGGACGAGTCCAAAGTGGCTCCAGTGATCTCAATACTATTTCGCTGAGACCTGTTCAACTTCTGGAAAACATTGTCTTGTCCGTTTGGCACATCATTCCCGTTTGAGTTTTCACTTCGTTGTGAGCCGTACACTATCTGGTTGCCTCTCGGGCCCCCTGCCTCTTTCTCGATGTCTCCTTCGTAGGTCTTTTGTCTCTGCAACGCTTTCTGAGCGATAATGGAAGCGAGGTCTCCGAGGCCGCCTCTGCTCGGGCTGACAGCGCGCTCCGCCTGCGGATTCGGGTCTCCCCTGGGTGGACCCCGGGAGGGCCGCCCGTAACCTGGCCTTTCATCTTTCGCTTTCTTTTTGTCGTCGTCGTCGTCGTCTTCTTCCTCCTTGGTGACATTGTTGTTGTCTTCATCATCTGTGTTTTGCTTTGGTACATGTTCTTTTTTGGGTTGTTTTTCAAGTGTAGCAGTTCCAGCCTGCTTCTTCCTGAGCCATTCCTGTCGTGCTCGCTCGGCGCGAGCTGTGAGCGTGTCGACTCTGCTCAGATCCGTCGCAGCAGGAGGCACCTGCACCTCCTCCTGTTTGGACTCCTGTTCCCTGGGGAGGGCGGGCGGTGTCGGCGCCTGCGGCTTCACTGGGCTGGGCGGCTGCGGAGCCTCGCGCTTCAGGCTCGATCGCCTCGAACTGGCCACGCTGCTGCTCGGAGGCAGTGGCGCCACCGCTTTAGGAGGCGTCACTTCCCGAACAAGTTCCAAGTTCTGCTGGTCAGCCTTCAGAACCCGCGCAGGACTGTTGCTTTTGCTGCGTTCAATTCTCGCTTCGATGTCACTGCCTGTTGGGTCACTGTCACTGCCAATATTGTCAATATAGTTTCTGCGTTTGGCAATAGCGGCCATGAGCTGGTTATGCCCCTGCTCTCGTTTGCGGTTCTCTTCAAGTTGTTTTTGCACGTGCGGTGGTGGTGTGTGGGACTTTCTGGTTTCGATGGGGGCGGCGGGAGCGCCAACTGCCGGAGGCGGGGGCGGGGCCAGAGAAGCCTGCCGGCGCCTGGCCTCCTCGTCCCGCCGCGCTCTCTCCTCGGCCTCCCGAGCCTGCGCCTCCCTCCGCTCCCGCTCGTGCTTCTCTTTCATCCGCAGCGCCTCCCTCTCGTCCTGCTCCTGCGCTCGCTTCTCTCTCGCCAGAGCCGCCTCCTTGATCGCATTTCCAAAATCTGACATGCTGGGTTCTTCCTTTACAGGCGATGGAGGAGGAGGGGGTCTCACCTGAGGCCTAGTGACTGAGGTTTGTCTCTGTACAGGTGCAGGGGGAGTGGAGACTGGGGAGGGCGAGGTCGGTGAGGTCACGGACTGCTGTCTGGCGGGTGAAGTGCCATCTCGCTTCTGCCACTGCTCCCTCAGGGACCTCACAGGTGGCACCTCCGTCTCCACCTTCGCACTTCCGGTGCTCGGCGGCCGACCTGCGGGCGACCTCTCGTGGGAGACGGGACGCCGCTTCACAGTGTCCGTTTCTTCGTGGTCGTAATCTGGAGTCGGTTCGAAGAATCGGTCTCGCTCACTGCTTTCTCTCCGAGAGTCACTCGTCACGAGCACCGTCGCGTCGGGGTGATCCTGCACAAACTTAGCGGCGTTTTCGAACACCTTATCTTCGGCGAAGGAAACGGACTGTTTTTCGCTGCCGGATTCGCTGCTCGCGCTGTGCTTCTCGTAGGCCATCACGTGTTTGTGCGCGGAGAAGTGTCGGTTCTCGCTGGGCTCAGAACCCGATCCTCCCGACCCCGATCCAGAGTAGTTGCTCGAGTGGCGCGACCTGTTGACGGGAAGATCCGCGGGAGTCTTGCTCAGCCGCGCCCCTTTACCAGGCCTGAAGCTCGACTCGTACGGACTGTCCTCCTTGGGTTCTGGGCGCGAATTCTGGCGGCGCACGATTTCATTCGAAACGTTGGCGTACCCTGGAGAGTTGGTGTTGATCTCCACCACCTCCCCGTGCCTGGGGCCCGGCGGCTTCGGAGCCGGTTCACTGGGAGGTGGAGGGATAACACTGGAAGGCAGCGGCAAGTGGACTCCGCTTCGCACGTAATCAAACGCGTCTCCGTCAATGCTGGGAGTCGCGTAGATATTCGTATCTCTCTCCGCCCTGCCGTTGGACAAGCGATGATCGGGGAACTCGAACTGCTGCTGCGTGCGCGGGGTCAGAGCGATGCTGTTTGCAGGGCTCTCCGGCTCGCCGATGTCCACCCTCGTGATGTGCCTCGTGTACGTCTCGTTCTGACGCTGACCTTGACCCTGGCCTCGCTCCGAGTCCGACTGGCTGCGACTTCGGGAGCGCTCGACCGACATCTGCGACTGCGGGGTCCGGGGACTGGGTCTGTTCTGCGCCGGCACCACGACGCTTCCGTTGGCCATCCGGCCGCGCTCTCTCGGCGACGTCGGCTCCTGCTGCAGCGCCGGCTGCCGCGAGAACAGATCGTCCAGCTCGACGGACGTGAGTCGCGAGGCGCTGGTGCGAGAGCGGATCGACGCCGTCTTGTTGGCTTGATTGTCCAGTTTCCGAGAGACGGCGGGAGGGATGATGATGGGGTCGGGGGCGGCGTCCCGGTGGAAGTCACGGCGCGCCCCGGGACTGCGCACGGCCGGAGGCGCGCCGGGCGACGTCGGGCCGTGCGTCAGGCTCACCGTGTCCGCGTCCCGGTGCCGCGTCAGGGTCAGCTCCGCCTTGCCTGCAAAGAAGACCGCCAAGTTGACCCGAGTGTCACAAAGACTGAGCGGTTTGTGACTGCACAAACTTGTTGAACGTTTCTGTTTAGTTTGGTGCTCTGTGTGAGGCTTGTGTTGTTACGTGCGTTGAGCGCAATTTAGTTCGTCGGGCAGTTACGAGACTCAACGTGTTAGTTTGGCGAAGTTCAAACTTCGTTTTCAAACGACAATGTGACTGCTCGCAATGTTACGAAGGGCAGGCACAAAAATTAAACAATCCTGTCCCAAAACTTCCCAATATTCGTGAAAAAAGATAAATTGCAAAATTTATCAGATACTCAAGTTTCATCACGAAGAAATTCCCAATCACGAAGACAATTTATAAATTGACGTGATGAATGCAAATGAGACACTTTGGGTGTGTGATTCTTGAAGCTGAACAAGGAACCATCCCCACTTGCACATCTAAAGCCACCAGATTACAATGAAACCACATTCAATGTTATTGAGGGGTGGGTGAAAAGACCAGATGTGAGAAATATTCTCTCTGAACGAATTATACCTTTGTGACCCACTCTATCAAGGCCATTTTCAAATGACCTTGACATTCCGCTCTGGGAGAGGAAGGTTTTGGGGTCACGTTTTGGAGGTGGAGGGCCACCTGATGCAAGAAACAAAACACAACAGCTTTTACCAACAAATCGCCGAACACTCAGAGCTTTCCTCGCAGAACCTTGCGAACACTTCACATGCGAATGACATCCAGGTATGTACAGGACATGCACGTTTCCAGTGGACTTGCTTCTCTTTGGCATCACAACATAACAACAAAAGGGCGTTTGTTAACATCTACACTGTCTTATCTGCTAAACAAGTTAAATCTAACACAATTAACTTCACAACTATGTCACGTTGCTGCGGTATTACTCTTACACCAAACTAAGTGTGCCCCTGTGTCTGAAATACTGGTCTGTCTCACGCCACACAAGTCTCTACCTTTCTTTTTCAGTGGAAGCGTCATGGTGCCGTCAGCGTGAATGTCCCTCGTTTCGAGCCCGTCTCGAACCATCGGTCGCACAGTGATCACCTGAAACGAGCGAGGAAACCACGTCATCATCATCATCATACCCCCCACAGTGATGAACAAGTCTTATGTTCAGAGCACAAACACAAGCAGTCTGGGAACTTTGGAATGACTCAGTCGACGTGGTTCCAGGTGTGTCAGCGATCTCTCCCTGTTCTTCAACTCAAATGCTCCAACCACAGACAACTCAGAACCACTCACTGGAGAAGCTAGGTGTGCCTTCGGGTGTGGGAGTCGACCACAAGAATACTGTTTGCCTTTCTTACCTTCATTGCCAACGTGTCCCCTGAGTGCTTGATGAGTCGCACTGTGTGCTCGTGGGTCGCGTTCACAACGCTCTCACCATTGATCTGAAAACATAAACACGCAATATTTTAACGGACACGATTATCTGCCGTGGATGTATCGCTAACTCTGCGCTCGTAAGTTCTGTTCCCTAGCGAAAGAACTCTTGACAACACGAGAGGCGGAGACCCATCGCTAAACATTTCCTGCAAAAGATACTGGCAAATTTCGTGCAGTCTTTCCAAGGACTGTCTCTTCTCTTCGATCCCTCTTTCTTCAGACCTTCCCTCCTCAGAAAATCTTTCAAAAGTTTTGTGCAATTAACTTCGCATCAGAAGACGCACAAATATTGACAGAAAGTTTGGCTGTGTGATGCTGAAAAACACCACTAAAAGGAGCTCTTCTAAACAGATGTTTGTTTTCTTTTTTCTTGGCATTTTGTCTGGCATTAGAACAGTGTTGTCAAGATTCGCGAAGAACATTTGAGCGAGCAAACGTTCTCGCACATCCACAGAAATATTGCAACTTCCTGCACATCAATCAAACAAGTTGTTTGTTGGTTTCCCGTGGTTTCCTTCTTTTTTCTCGTTTGAGGTGCAAACTTACAACCCACTTCACGAGGCACAGCGCACGCGCATGTTAATGCACTGAACACGCTCCGACAGGCACGTGTCTCGATTACACGTCTTTGCAGAACTCGAGCCTGGATCAATGCTGTGTATTGATTTTCCGGGATACAAACTTTTATTCCAAGCATTTCGTTTGATCCTCACACAGTTTGGAACATCACTGCTTTCAAGTGCGATTCTCTGACGACAGTGCACGCGCATCACTGCACTGAAGTGACTCCGGCATCGGCGCAAAGGGGGCGGAGGGGTGTTTCCTTTTTTGGGAGTCTGAGAGGCCCGGCACGTCGACGCACAAAGTTTCTGTGTTTCGTTTGTTTGTTGTTTTTTTTCTGGACGGCCACATGGCTCCGACGCCGGACTCACCTCGAGCAGGAAGTCCCCGGGTTTGAGTCCAGCTTTGTCCGCCATCGACCCCTTGTCCACCCTGTCGAGGTACTGCAGAGCGGGGAAGTCCTGAGTTGGTGTGAACTCGAGGGCCTGAGTGTGCGACATCTGGGCTGTAAAAATAGAACAAAAGGATTGTCAAACTTCTAAAGTGTATTTTTTCGAGAATAAAACTGACACGCACACAGCAGTGACGAAAAGAAAAGGAAAACGAGTGTACGCATTCTTCGTGGTGAGGAAACAGAAAACACCTGCACTGAAGCTGCAACACAGCTGAACGATGAACGACCAAACAAGGAAACAGTTTTGGTTTTGCTTTCAACTTCTTTCTTTTTCCATTCATTTGCCTCCTTGTGGAGTGGCCTGGGGCACCTCCCCCCCCCGTCAAAAAAGAACAAGACGACCTTGTGGCAACTTCATTGTTGTCGCCGTCTCGGTTTTTTGACGCCCGAAACTTATGGACGTCTGCAGATGCTACTTCCAACATCGCAACACCGACACAACTCAACACAACGTAAAGAACAGAACACGTGCAAACGATGAGGCAGCAAAGCTACACAAGTGTCGCATGTAGACTAATGTTCTTCGACGACGGCACTGAACTTACCGAAAACTATCGTCAGCAGAAGAGAGTGAGTGAAGAAGAAACACAAAATATTACATTCGTTGTCGGACATGACACGAAAACATAAACATCATTGTTGCGAGATCGTGTAAAATTGAGTGAAACTTTAACAACTGAATTTGAAATGACCTGCATGCTGAAGCTGAAATCTTTCTCGCTTGACTTAAGATGACGGAATTTTGTCGCTGGCAAAATGTAACTTGGGAACACGGTGAAACGCTCCCTTTTCTCAGTAAACTTCTCAAAACGGGCTGGTTGTTGGAACACAAGCCAAAGAAAATATCCTTTTTGGTATGCTCGGAATCTGAAACAGGGCAAACCGTCTTGACGTTGGGTTTAGCTCCGCACGTAAAATAAGGGTTTCCTCTGCGAGATTTAAAACCCAAGTCAACATTGACTTTGAGGGAGTCATGAGTTGGGATCATATTGCTTTCTTCAAGAAATGAGGCCCTATTTGGTTTTCATTAAGCTCCACTGTTCAAACGCACCTGGAATATTTGTTCAGACCGCATGGCCATGGTGCTCCGGCCCTTCCTACTTGCTGGATACACAGAGCAAATGACATGTACGTCAAAGCACCAGGGCAGACTGTTTTTCTTCACATTTCTGCCACCCATTGCAAAGAAGTGGTCATACTGCTTTCCTACCTTTGAGGAAATAGTTGGAACTTTCAATGGGATGATTGATTGTGCAAGTTGATATCTGCAGCACAGAGAACTATGCGGTGCTGAACAACATGAACTTCAGCCAATTAAAGACACTGCCATTTGAGGTAAATGAGGTGAAACACGGTGCCGGTAAATGCACCGAAACACCATGGACAATAAAAGTGTCGTAAAGTACTGCAGTGCTTTGCTATGGTGCCAAAAAGTATACATCGCACTCCAGTTCCTTTCCATATTTGCAGCCCCGGAGCAAAATATGGCAAATGCTTTAATGCTGCTGACTTATTACATGTCTATGTAGGTACAACAGTCTCACGTGCCAGTCGGCATTAGAGCCCAAGTTGGCAGGCTTTCAGTATTGTTTCATCCGGAGGATAAAAAGAGTTGGAATGCCTCTATTTGCGAGGTGGGCTCCACGGATCAGGGCACTGGCTGCTGTATTGCATACTGAAGGGAAGCCTCGCATAGATAACCAAACATGTAATCTTCCACAGAGCCGAGTGCGATTTGGTGGTTGTTTTGTTTGGTTGAAAAGATAGGTCAGAAAAGAAGTCACCAAGGTATCTTTCGTTCACTGTCTGCAAGTCCAAATCTCGCGACGTCCCTTGCTGTACCCAACACTTTTCTGAATGAAGGCGTTGTTTTCAGACACCCAGACAAACTGTGACACCTTGAAAAACGATCACAACCATCATTCCCCGCACCAGCAGTCCATGAAACATTTTTGCACAAGGAATCCAGGTTCGTTTCCCTTCGTGACACCCAAAATGAGCTGAAACAATGGGCCAAATTCCCAAACAGCAGTTTGAGTGTCATTTATTTACTTTCATGCCATTCTCTTTTTTCGCTTGTCGGCCCAGTTCATGACAGGTTATGACGATCAATTATTTCACCCAGAAACTTGATACTGGCACAAAACTTGATCTCGTAGTGTTTACTTTTCCTGGTCACAATGACTGAACATGCTGCAGGTACACCAGCGCTTGGAAAGCAGTGTTTTCATTCAAAGGAATCAGCCTGTTTGACGAATGCATCCAAAGAGTGACAGTCACACAAACAAACAACCGAGATGTACAAAAAGTTTTTTTTGCAAGAAAAAATAGCTCGTGAGTTTCTCTTGAGCCTTGGAAGTTTGTCAGCTCCGACAGCATTTAAACTTTGATCTTCACACAGAGTGTAAACTGTGGGCACACCCCGAAGATGTCTCAGCAAAAGTGCCAAATAGTGGGTGTCCCAGTGGCAATTGGATTTACCTATTTCAACACGTAGCCACACCATTCGTACGACAAGCCAAACAAGGGGTTCTTGCATTGGTATGCAACAAGAAAGGACTTTCGTTCGTGACCTAGTGACTGCATTTTCTGAGAATAATCACCACTTTTGGATGACTGATAATGTCAGAAAGATGCTCGAGTGTGACATGATTCTGCTTCCCGTAACCACCACCTTGCAAACGCTTTGTTCAGTCGAGATTCGTAGGTATCTTTTGGTGTGTTGTGAACGTATGATGTATGGCACAATTCCTCAAAGAGATCAAGTCTTGCAACCATGATTTCACCCAGTCCGACTTCAAAATCAAACCGGTCTCAAATTTCCAAGTACATTTTCAATGGGCCAACCCAAGATCACGTTACCATGAATGGGGTGTGTTCAAGAACCCAAAATACTCCCATTCAATAAAGAAAGGATTCGAATCAGTCGTCAACTTGAGGTCATATTCAAGCCGTTTTAAGCGCATAATTCTTGGCTCACGGTGACATCTCGTCAAAAGTCTCATTTTCAGCTCGAAAACTGCCTCAGTTTGGAGGAGCACAGAGGAACAGTCTAACATTTTCTGGCATGTTCCCGAATTACCAAAAACATCTTCACCTCTTCAACTGGCATCTTCATGGAAACTGTTCAGATGAATTCACTTGTCATTTTCACTCCTCAAAATTTTGCAAAGTTCACGCACTTTTTCTTTCAATCAGGATGTACAAGTGAGTGACTCTGGACCAGTGACCACATGTCAAAGCGAGAAGACAGTCCAGTTGTCACAATTGAGCTGCCCGTTAAATTTCCTCAAAATTTCCACTCGAGAACAGGAATTTCACGGGGTTTGCCGTGAACGCGCCTCCGTCCCCCGCGGTGGAGCGGAATTCAAAATCTAAGCTATAATTTTGCCATCAAACTTGGGTAGAAACCCCTTTGTAACGCCTCATGCATGAGCGACAGGGAATTCTACGCACACTTGGAGCACAACCAGTTTCGCAAGTTTGCATTCACGAGGAGATTCCTGCCATGATCTGAATCCTTTTGAATTCACTGCAACTGGAGCAAGTGATGACACCGTTCTTTGCACCCTCACGAACACCTTCCTCGAGCAGAAATTTCTGCTGGGCCATTGCGCAGGAAGTTAACACCGCAGAGCTTGTAAGACGTCGCTGTGTGAAAGGACAGGGCCTATCATTTTGAAAAGACAAATTGGTGTTGACCTGATGCGAGACACATCATTCCTCATCCTGTTGCTTCAAGCGGTGTGCGTGCGTGTGTCTCTGGTCGTACCGTCGAGTGTTTTGTCGTCTACCCTTCAAACGGGCTGTCCTCAACTGCCCAATGCACGCGAAGATGGCTCCTTCACACTGGAACCTGACTCTCTGTCCCGTCCCTCCTTTTACTCATTTGCAGTTTTGTGAAAACAAGAGCGAACTCACCTTTGGCGCCTCGCAGCACGAATCCGAAGCCGCTGCGTCCCTTCTGCAGCACGATGGTGCGGGGCGCGAACTCCCTACAATCAGAAGTGTACGTCCACTTTAACATCCCCATCCTCCAGGGTCGCGCGGCAGCAGGCGTCACAAGTCCACGTCCCTCACGAGAAGACAGTCAGTGCGACGCCGCGATGTAATCCACGTGTCTGTGCGCGGTCAATGGTCAATTCACCAATCGCAGTCAAGAAAATTGTTTTTTTTCCAAAAGTGGTTTCAAGAACTGTTCCCCGCAGGCAATGTACTCAGTTCAAACATTTTTTTTCAGTTGATCCTTCTCCAAGAAGCCTAATTATCCCTCGTTTTGAAGAGCTTCAGGCCTCAACACTGCTGTCATCACATCGTGCGTCCAACCTGCGGTCACCATTTTTCTTCTCAACCCCTTTGTCCAGTTCCCACACAAAGGTCATTTTGACAGTTCCCTTCGCCAATTTGAAGTCTTGTCTCGAAGTGGACGACTGAGCTGTGACCTTTCCAACTCGTCACTGCATCACCAGCTCTTTTGTGGCGAGATTTTATTGAGGAACGAACATCGCCCGCACATCAATCTCTTTGCCTTGCGGATCCTGTCAGTCACCTCAGCATTTGCCAACAAAAATCGCCAGCATCGCATACCAAATGGCCGAAGGTTACAGCCATTTCATTGCTTTTAATTGAGATGACGGGCCGCGTGATGAAAACGGGGTCACAGGTTTACAACCTTGCAATTTCTTTTCCATGCAGAGGTGGTTGCGCAAACAAGCGAATCAACAAGGACTTTTTTGCAATGAATCTTTGAAAGAAGTAGAGTGCGAGAAAAATGGGGGCGTGTCACCGAAGTAATGGCCGCATTGAACAAACTGCACTGAGAGAATTTCTATGATCTTGCTCATCTTCAATGACTGGGAAAGCCCACAGATTCCTATCTGAGACAGTGTCTCCATATTTGCAGTAGATGTGTTGCACTCGTGTGTATGACGTTTCCTGGTGCACGCCCCAAACGAAAGGGTGAAAATTTGAAGGAGTGGGAGAACGAGTACGCAAAAGGTAACTCTGACAGAGACATCAATGACTCACAGTGCGTTCCTCAGTGATTCATAAACAAATGTATTCACTTCATCCAAATTCCAAAAATTTCGCGAAACGGATGTTGCATCATTTTCAAGGACCCCAATTGTTGGTTGGAACTGACAAACGAAATGCTTTGAACATTCGTAGATCCTGCAAAAGAAATGAGGGGATACCGTCGGAAAAAGCATTGACGCCATCATACAGTGAGTGACTGATACGATGGTGCTCTGTTTGTGAAACTTTTTCACCAAGGTCACTGACTGAACCACCCCAGTGGAACCATCCTTTCAGTGGTGTCGTCGGATCTCATTTCACTATCATTCCTTGGATCAGAATGATGTGATGTGTTGGCTTTTTAACACCGGTTGGGGTGTCGCTAAATCCTTCACAGGAGATGCACAGATCAGGACTCATTCCGAAAAGCTGCAGATTTCCTCCTTTGGAATCAAGCTCCCAAGACGCACAGAACGACTCAACTTTGACCTGCTGTGATCTGTCAGGACCAGGACCCGTACCCTCCCGCAGAGTCACCTCAGATTCTCCCAGAGAATTGCTTTCGGGGACTTGAGCGAAGAAAAGCCACATATTTCACAAAAGTTGAGGCATTCAAGCAAAAGGGAGCTGATGAAGGAAGGCCCACACGGGGACCACCGATTTGCTGCTGTCTGAGCGCAAAACAGGACACACCAAGTCTTCCGAACAACTGTCGGTGTTGGGCAATCGGTTCTGACTCGAAACCATTGGAGGAAACGCAAAGGATTTTCTCCACACAGCAATGACCCTGAGAATTCCATATGCGGATTTATCAACAATTTTAGTCCATTACACACATATTTTCGCTTCGCAGGAGGCCTGAACCAGTGTACCACACTAAACCTCACTGTGTTTGACATGAAATATGCCTCGAAGATACAATCACGGGTGGCACTTTTTCATACCTTTGGCCTTGTTTTCCTCGCCTGTACCATTCGTTTCTACTTTGCAAAGTTACGTTTCGGTGGTTCCCTGGGAAACAATTCGTCAACGACGAAAAACGTCGTGTTTTTGGCGCTCTTGACCAAATATCTTCCAGTTAGTACCAACTCAAACAGTTCACAACTCCGCTTCTTATGTGGGTCGTGTTGCCAAATATTTCCACATCTATTCCGAAGGCGTGTCGTCATGTTCGTGGGTGATCTCAGTCGCCACATCAAAGCGTCGCATTTTACCAAAGGGCCCGAGAAGCGGTAAACACCAATTGTGGAAATGCCCTCGTGTCAAACAGACAAGTACTGCACAGACACCCGACGGTGTCAGAACCAGAACATCGGCAAGTGGCTGAGTGTGCAGCCCGGAATACTCATATCTGGTCAATGTGTCTGTCACACACACACACACACACACACACACACACACACACACACACACACACACACACACACACACACACACGTATTGCTCCCACAGCATTTCTGTGCAACGACTCAAGGTTAAAAGTGTTCCTAAATGTGGTCTTGCTTCGCATAAAACGACCCACACGTTTGAACTGGCAGAAACCGGAGACCTTTGAGCCAATATTTACCGAGATTCGGGCACCATGGCAAGAAATACATACATTGACAGCTAAAACATGTTTGCGAATCTTTGTATCCAAACAAGCAAGCACTTCTCAAAGCTCAACCAGCCACAATGGACTCTCTCACAAGCCCAGAAGCGCTGGATCGTTCGGGACTGTTGAGATGATCGTGGAAAAATCCTGTTCTTTTGAACCGCTCAAAATTCTGGACGTGCACTCAGCACTGGCCGAGCACAAGCATAACTCGAATAAAGCTCACACGCAAAGCATGACGTGCATTTTAATCAGCGTGACTCACTATCCTTCAGGCAAGTTGACAGCATACACTTTGCTTTTCCACCCATTAACATCTGCTTATTACCATATCAAACAGTCCATGACACCACGAAACTTTTCAATTAGTTTATGGGATGTAAATTCCTTCGCTGAACAAGACGATGACAAGGGACTCTCAGACCTGTACAACGAGCAAAAGCAGATTGCACTGATGCAATACCCACCAGTCTGGACTGGAAAATGAAAAAGCGGACGCGGTCGCCGGGGTGACGGGAGTGCGCGGAGAGATGGGCGTTCCCGGAGTGTTGGGCGTGTTGAAGTAGGTCACTCCCAGAGTCTGAGGGGTCCGAGCGGCCGGGCCCTGCATCTGGCGGGACTGGGGCGGGACCTGCATCCGAAGGTGGCCCGGAGTGACGGGGGTCTGGCTCTCCTCCGGAGGAAGCAACGACAACCGCATCGAGATTTCTCCATCGTCATCATATTCTTCTTCCTGAGCTTCCAGCAGGTTGGGTTCACTGTGGTAAGTCTTGCTGATCAACAAACTGTTTCTGTTGTTGTTCGTCGCCACCCATGCCTTGTCCTCTTCAACTCTGTATCTTGGTACAGCTACCTTGACAAACTCTCCTCTGTACACGAGGTGCTTGTTTCTTCTGGGCACCGTACTGCTGTGGTAGACCTGTGGGGATACGGATGAGGGCTGAGCCCCGAAGTTTCTGGGTAGAGTCTGGGGAAAGAAGTTGTCTTCCGCCTTGAGCTCGAGGAAGATGTCCGGAACGCTGCTGCTGCGGTTTCTGGCTCCGAGCGGGATCCCACACGCCGGAGGGGGCTGTTTCTCTCTCAACAGGGGGTTCCTGTATTTGCTTCCGGATGAAGATGAACTCGATGACCCTCTGCGCGACCTCACATAGCGACCTTGGGGATGACCAGGGTCACGAATCACGTGGTATTGTTGTGACGCAGGACCATCCGCAGTGATGTAAATTGCCTTGGGAGGACCACCCCTCTGAACAACAACCTGTTGCGGCCCTTGTTTGCGCTGCGGGCTCGTTTGTCTGTGCAGAGTCATGCCGTACCCTCCGGGGGACTGCGCGCGGGCGATGGCCAAGGCGTGAGCAGGGGCAACTCGCTGACGATTTCCGGGAGACATGACCCTGAACTGCGGTGACGGTTGCCTGTTGCGCAGGACGTGCGGAGGGTGATGGAACACGAATCTCCCGGTGGGTCTCGTCTGCTGCTTGTGGACCATGCGCGGCTGCGGAGAGGCTGGTCCCACCGGCTCGACCCTGTACACCACGCCGCCGTTCGGGAGGCTGCCTCCGGGGCTCTTCGCCCGCGCCATCCCGGAGGGAGTTGCGACGACCCGGCTCGGCGTCGACATTCCGCCCTGACTCGTCCCGTAACCGCTGCTCGACGGAGACGGAGGCGGCCGCCGCGCTTCTCGACGAAGCTCCTCTTGCATACTCGCCGACATTTGTTTGGCTTTGGCCTCGTTCCGAACCGACAGCGAAGTCGTAGTCGACATGTCTTTCTTTACCTTGGCTTCATTCACAGTGATCCAATTACCGTCTCGCGAGGAAAACGCCGCGTCGTCCCTCAAATCATGTCCACTCCTTGCAAGATGTTCCTGTATTAACCTCCCCTGAGTCGCTCCGAATGTGCCAGGTCGGGAGGGGCTTGAGCTTCGCTGCTGCTCTACATAAGGTCTCAATTCTCGTTCCTGACGGGTTCGATTCAGTGAGTGAGCACTTCTTGATCTGCGTGTTGCTGTGTGTTGGTGGTGATGCTCTCTGGTCGCAGCGCGGCTGCTGCGGCCCAGCGTTGCCACACTGTAGGGGACGTGCTGAGTGTTCACGACGATCTGCCCCGAATCGCGAGGGACGCCCCCTCCAACTGCGCCGGCCCGAGGCATGCTGAGTAAACCTCTGTTGTTCACTCCACCAAACCTGCTCCTCCTCGACGAGTCATTCAGCGAGTGGGCGTCTGTCCCCGGAGTCTCCTCTCTCCCCCTCCGTTACTTACAGATCTGCGCACATGATGCGAGTGTGCGCGATGGTGAATATATGTATTTCTGCAATGCTCCAAATCACCCACACTGAAGTCTCCACATTTTTTCTGGTCGAAGTCGTGTCACGATGGTATGTGTCACGCTTTGGTGGAAATGGATGGGTCGCGGTGTTACTGTCCTGAACACTACACGCAACCTTGTAACTAATACACCTCCTTACCAGGCAGCCATATGCTGTATGGCCCCTTCAAAAACAAGCATTTTACAAGTCATAAATTTCTTGCTGCACAAACAAAAAGCACTTCAACCTCAGAGACGTCCACCACTGCATAACTTTGATCTTCGTCCAAAAGAGTCGACTATCCCACAAGACAAAGCACACAGATGTCAGTGCAGGATACAAAGTCCTGGCATAACTCCACTGCGCGTACAAACACAGTGGAACAAAGTCAGTCCACTACTGTACCTTATCACCACCTGTGCTGCCGAATGAATGAAGCACAAGGGGAGAAAAATCCATATTTTGAAGCATGCGCTGGAGTGTGCGGTTGTTGTAGTTTGTCACAATGCAAAGTTTGTCGATATTGACGTGTAAATAAAGCTGTCGATGCGCTTCAATGAATCACGAGCGTGACTGATTCATCTCTTCCTGTGTGCGCCGCGCAGCTGGGCTTTTCTGCGGTCAAACCGTGGAGACCTGTTGTCCCGCTTCCTCCTGCTGCTGACCCGGCGAGTCGATCGCCTGTCGAACCGCTCTTTCAAAGTCTCCACCGAATGCGTGACTCGTACACGGTCCTATCGCAGCCACGATCTTCAATGCACGGGCTGGTGGTGCGCGGTGTGGGTATTCCTGCGTTAAAGTCACCACTTCACATCAACCCCTCGGATACAGCAATGCGGCACGCAAAGATGTCGAAAGCCTATCACAGCACAATACACCTCCAGCGAAAATCACCCTTCTATTGGCAAAAAGAGTCTCGTCAGTGAACCCTTCACAGCAGGTCAACAAGGCCCCAGTCTCATTCGTCAGCGCAACTTTTGCTTTCTTCTGGGGGCAGGTTGCATGTTGTGTGTCGCCGCATCATAGGCGAGGACATTCACGCGGAACCGACTCGACTCGTGTGAGACAGCGACTCGTGGACCTGATCCTCTCTCTTCCAGCAGCGCCGAGACGTGCAGTAAACTCTCATGAAAGTATGTCAAAGAGCAATTAAGAAAACGTCCATCACGGGCTGGAATCTTGAGCTTTTTCTGTTCTTCTCAGTCTGGTATTTCGTCTCACCGTGTTGTGGCATTGTGCGCAACTCAAAAGGGAATACCAGACAAACGACACTGCCACATGTGGGTTACTCCGTGCCGTAAACCAAGCTAATTCTTTATCTAACTAAACTGTGCGCAATGAACAATTTCGCACCACTTGCAAAAGTCTTGACAGAAAGTACTTGTCATGAGATATCCACACGACAAGTCAGGCTGGAACCGCCCTCACTGCATTCGCTTGCATGTTCTGAGTATCCGTTGCTGCTTGACAAGCACCACTGGGGAGTTAATCAAGCGCCCCGTACAACCCCAGCGCCGCCGCCGATGGTGCATGTACCACGACAGAGGAAGCCGAAACTGGTGCGGTCGCACCGGGGACTTGCTCCAAGCCCCTGATAATCTCCGAAAAATACTGTAATCTCCAAATACCACTGTCTCCTTAACAAATGGGCAATGTTCCCCGTAGAATGGATCCACCTTCCGTGAGTCACCTGCAATGTATCAATTTATCATCGCCAAACAAGTGCAGTGACCGCATCAATCGATGCTGCACCGCCACTGCTTCTCTCGTGCTCGAGCCTCGGAGGATCAGTCATGCCATCTGTTTCGTGCTTTATCCGCTTCATTTGACTGCGAGAAAAAAACTATCAATTTCTGGCTGTCACGTTGCTGCTTTGCAAAAGCTTTCGCAACAACAAACTGCCGCGTAGAACAACGGCGAGCTTTCTCGTCTGAATGCAGCCCCGATGCCAAAGAGTGCTGTTAACTCGTAATGCACGTTCAGCAACAATAACTGAATGTCCAAGCAAAAGGCAGCATTCCTTTGGTCTATTCATTCAAACGCGCTCACAAGCGCACGTTTTGTATGTTCATCGCAAAAGGTCGCAGTAACGGTAACACTGAGAAGCCATACACGATGTTTGCGCTGCATCCCCGAGGTCGTGCAGTCCACACATAAAACACACAGCACAATATGCATTCCATGGCCAAAGGGGTCGCCAAACAAATTTCACAAACCAGTTTACATACTTTCCGCCAAGGCAGAAGGCTTCAGCGCGAGTCACTCAGTTCCTTTGGGGACTAAACAACTGTGCACACCACGCGGGCTTCAGACACAGCACTTGAATTAACTTCATAACTCTTTACTTTGACTCGCCAGGCTGTGATGAACCTGTCTGAGATGTGCAGCCCTGGGGAGTCGAGGCTCAAACAGAACACGCCCTTCGCGTGCAAACCCAACTTGTTGAAACGCTTGAACGTTTCCCAAAAGGCTACAGAGCTATGGAAGGAAGAGACTCCCGATCGAATAATGCATGCGTGTCGACCAAACATGAAATACGCATGTTTGAAATACTTCAACATGAAATGAACGCATTATTACATGCTCTTTGCCGCAGGGTTGCTCAGAGGTCCTTGTTTTGTCAGACGGAAACATTGGTGTGAAAAAGGTGAAACTGCGTGTGTCTCCGAGGAACTCGGCCACTTTCCACACGTACAGCACTTGAGTCCTGTCGGCGGCCCCACTGCTTCACACAATTGCCGTTCCCGTCAGCACCAACAACATCAAACACGTCTCTTTCAATAAAGTATTGGAACACATGCAGTTTTTCACATTGGAAGCTTCCAGCTATCAATTTTGAAAGTTGTCTCATTTACTCTTGGCACACAATTAAATTCTGCTTTATTTGCCCGTTTCGGCACCAAACAACGGCGCGTCACGGCACCCCAGACATCTGCTTCAGTTTCCTTTCACTTGTGAAGACGCCGCAAACCAAGCGAAGCTCAAACACCAAATCTGGACACGGCACAACAGAAATAAATATCTTCTTTGTAACCCTTTTCGTCATTTTGTTCTCAATCTTGTGTTCTTTCTCTGTTTTCACAACGCAAACAAAACCAGTGGTCTCCGATACCTCAACACACAAGCCTCCCCAGAAAAGGAAATGCTGCCATCTACAGAAATGAAGTGAGGCCAAAGACACAAGACGCTTGTGTACTTACCCATCGCTTTTGGTGAGAGCCGCCAGTGTTTGTCTCTTGATCAAAATCGAATCTTCATCCCCGTATCCTCTGGAACCTGCAATGTTCAAATGCAAAGTTGTTCCAAACTTTCCTCCTGCGTTTCGAATGAGCCTGGAATGGCCAGTGCGTATTTTAACATCAAAAGAACGTTGAACAGAACGTTTCTTCGGAACAATCACAGGACTGAGATCAGGGTGAAAATTGCATCGACTTTGGCCGTGATTAACCTGCAAATTAAAACATCACGCCGTCAGTTGGTCGGTATCTGGTAACTGTAGAGGACAGGGGTTGGTACGCGAGTGACACGGCAAAGATCCGACACCGCAGGAACTATCTACTTGAGTGCACTTCCTCGAGGCGAAAAGTTAGCAAGCGTGGCTCAAAGATGCCTGTGCTTTCCTACAACTATCACACAGGAACAGAGGAATTCAACAATGTAAAAACAAGCTGCCATAACGTCAACCTCCAACTGCTTTGTCAAGGTGAAGCCCCAGTCCAGTCCAACGATGCACATCACGCACTAGATTCTATCCAAAACAATCCATGCACACAGCAACTTGTAGACGCGAGCCATAAATGTTATTTCAGAAAAATTAGCAGTCTGGTTGTTGCACACCTTTGTCCAGACAACGAAGGGTTTGTCCACACATCAGAAAAACTTAAAGTTATCGCACAAACATGGCGCGTAAAATATTAGCACGGTGAGTGTCCAGTTGGGCTGTGGTAAAATCTCCAGCCACCTTGCACTTTCCGGAGTAAATCTACAAGAAGTACGAATGCACCGTTCGGATCTTCCCTGGTCGCAGCTGACAGAGAAGCCTGGAGCGGCAAACACTTCAGGTCAGTTAGTTGTCAGTTGCCTGGATGGGTCCGTTAACCCTGAAAAAAGCATCTCTGGCACTTGTGCCGCGGAGTCCGCAACCAGGAACAGAGAAAAGTGCATGCGGAGCACACACGTCTATCTACTGAGCAGTCAGATGTCATGCAGGAATCACGTCACACGTCGCACGCCGCACGCATGCGCGCTCGGCTCGTACCTGCTGCTCTGCGGAGGCGCACCTCCTGCACGTGGTCGGCGGGGAACCAGCCCTCGCGCTCCCCGATCTTACCCTCCCAGTAGCCGCCCTCGCCCACACTGATCACTGAAATCCAACGTCAACACAGCCGCTGTTAGTCCTCCCACTTCTTCCGACAAAATAGTGAACAAATGTCGATTCCGTGCAACAAACACCACGTCAACTGAACAGACACTGATAATCGTCCATACACCAACACAAAGACTGTGTGTACAACCACAAGTCGTTCTTTGTAAAATTTTCACTCAGAACATTTTTTTCCCACGCCTCTATCCTTCTCAATAGAAATCAACTCATAAGTTATCGTTATCAGAGCACAAAACTGTCAAGCAGGAGTCACTCTTTCGCAACCTAACTTGCGGTCTGTGGTCGAAAGTTCCTCAAAAACAAATCTCAGTTTTTGACGACAGTGTGTCAAGCAGCAATTGTTCCCACACAAGAACGCATTGCATGACATGTGCAATCCCATTGCCCTTGCATATCTGAAAAGTTACGGCAACTGGAGCGCACAAAACTACAACAGGTGCAACTCGGAACAAATCTCCAACGAACACCCAAAGAAAATGAACTGCATCGCTGAAGCAAGAACGTCTCAAAAAGGCAAGAAAATTATGCAGTGTTAATATCAAGGACTTGCAAACAAATAAAACAAATTCCTGTCATGCCTGGAAAAAAGAGTCACATAGTTTAGTTGCGCAACTGTCGCAAGCGTCTCTGCTGGAAATTCCACAATGGTCTTCAAACTTTTTTCAATGTCAAGGTTGCTGCTGGCATGCTGAAAGTCAGACTTCAACTCAAGCAGTGGTAGCAGCAATCCACACGTCAATGCAGGTCGGCATGGCAGTGTGTACCTTCCACGAACGATCCTTTGCGCATCCTGAGCTCGCCCTCCTCCTGCGGTCGGTAGGACTTGACGCAGACGAAGGTGCGCCCAGGCGTCGCGGCGTACAGCCGCCGCCTGCTCGACATGTACCCCATCGCCGACTCGGGGATGGACGTGCACGACCTCCGCGCCTCGACGCGCGCCATCTCGTGGGACGCCACCGCCGCGCGAAAGTTGTCCGGTAACGTCGCGGATTTCGTCGTCGTCGTTCGCCGATTGTCGGGCAACGTCGAGCACTTGCGCTGATACTCTGCAGTGCGGTCACTGATCCACAGCGAGTCTCCGCTGCCTCTACTGCTCCTCTTGCTGCTGCTGTGCCCGCCCTCCGAGACAATGGACGAGCGGCGCAGGTACGAGAACTTGCTCATGAGCGTGTTCTTGATGGAGGCGAGCGCCTCGGAGCCGATGGAGGAGCGTCGACTCTGCACCAAGTCGGCGCTGGTGACGGAGGAGCGACGACTGACGCTCGCCGAGGAGACGTCCGACATCCTGCTGCTGTTCACTACAGGAGGAGCAGCGGTGCACGACACAGAAGCAAGATGCGTCAACCAGAGTCAAGTCAAAATCGGCAACAGCTAGATCCCCAACGCAACAGAAAGTTCCCTTCGCACGAAATTGAAACAAAACTACACCTTCCCTTACAAACTGATACGGGCGATTGTGACATCAATTGAACAACCGTTGGGACACCTCAACAAGAGATTTATGCCACATTTTGGCTGCTGAAAGCACACCCCTGACCCCACCCCCACCACACACGGTACGGCACAGTCCGCGCGACGGCGGCGGCGGCGCTCACCTGAGAGTCCGGAGCAGGAGCCTGTGTCGGAGATGCTCATGGAGCGGGGCGAGTCCGAGTCGTAGTGGTGGCCGCGGTACAGCATCCCGGCGCCCGACGACTCGAACAGGTTCCCGTTGGACACGTACTGCGGCAGCGAGTTGTTGGAGAGCGCGGGGCTCGGGGGCTTGGAGCCGCTGCCGCTGCTGCTGTTGGAGCGCAGGAATAGTCCGGCTCCAGACACGCCCGCCACGTTGAGTCGCGGGTCGCTGCGGCTGCGGTGCAGACCGATCGTCCCTGCTAGCGTCGGCCGACGCTTGTCGTTGTATTTCGGCACCTCTTGGAATGGAACTGCAATGCACAAAAAAGAAAACTGATGGCGAAGAAAGGATGAAATTTTTGGCTTGTTCTGCAATGTTTGAGCCAAAAACACGTAGCAATCTCAAGCCAGCACTCAGGGAATTCGCCTGATGGACATCATCCTGTTCTAAGCATCACACACATCACATTCTCGCTCCAAAACGATTGTCGGGTCAAGGAATTTAAATTGAATCACAGGTTATCGAAGCCTCTTCGGTTCAATAACTGGGCTGTAATGTGAAAATTAGCGATTGAGTGAGCATGGCCAGTCTTTTTTGTTATTCGCTTGGCTGAAAATATCAACAAAAGCAACAAACTTCGCTCAAGATACCCCGCGAAATGCCATCGCAGAAAGGAACCCTCAATTTTAGACTTAGGCACCAAACGCCCTGCTTCAAGCCTGGAAAGCAAAGGCCGACCTCAGTTGGCGTGCAATTTCAGTTTTTCACACGAACATCAAACCATTCCCAGCAAAGAGAAATTGCAGGGATAGATCATGTCCTTTCCGTCGTGGTTTGATCTGCAAAGGACCAAAGGTCATTTTTGTGCTTTCGTGCATCTTGCCTTTGCCTCCCCTGAATGACTGAGGCTTTTCTTTTTTCATAATTGGCAGTTCAGCAAAACATTTCACAAAGTAACATGTGTGGATTTTTCCGTGCAAGGAAAGCAAGATTTTCCACAACAAGCGATTTGCCCCTAAGTAGTGATCGAGCTCACCCCAAAAGGTTCGCGTGCTGCACCGACATCAGCCCGTCTGGTTCGCTGGCTTGTAAGAGTAATTTCTGCCACTTTTTCTCAGGCGACAAGTGATTCGGGGTCTGAATAAACGGCGCAGCGAAACACGGATTCCACAATCATATGACGGCGCGTATTTGTGTAACCTCAGTGGTCGCCTTCCGTTCCTTCCTTTGTTGCTTTTGTTACTTGAACGTGAAAATTAGGCGTACAGCCTGACTTTTTTCGCCTTATTTACTGTTCAGGAATTGTAGACATGCAGTCTTCCATGTCCGCTTTGTTTGTTGCCAAGTTTGCGTCCGTCTTTTTGGTAAATGCCTGAAGCAGCCCTGCCACAGTCAGTTTGGATGAACAGCGGACCACGAACACGTCCAAGACTATGTCGGCTCAAGTGTTTCGAAACAGACTCTCCACAGACGAAACTTCCCCGTTTCTCCCGTTTTCGAAAGACTGGCCACTCAAAAGGAGTTGAGCTTCCTTTCCACGCGTCCAACCTTTGGTCAGTCAATACAATTTACGCTACCATAAATTAAACATGGCCACAAAATTTTCTGACAATGGACGACCTGAAATGCTCTCTTTTTATTGCAGAAGCATTTTCCTCTCACAGGAAACGGCAAAATTGGGGTGAAAAGTGTACACATATTCAAATTCCAGGGATGACCCCGCACAAATATCGTACGAGAACTTACCAACATCTTCGGGCCTGAAGTGACGGATGATCTCAGCCAACTCGCTGTTGCCCGCTATCACAGCTACTTGGAAGGCGTCCTGATTCGCGAAATTCTGGATTGTTTTGTCCGCACCACGAAACAGCAGCACCCTAGCACAGGACTCCTGAAACAAAAAAGGGAATTGCAATGCACTTCAGGAGAGTCTTCTGAATAAGTATCGCGGTACGAGTCGTGTTTTTTCGGTCAGATGCGTGTGCACACGCGCTTTGCACCGACACGGTGCCTGCGTTTCTTGCCAGAAAATTGTCCAGGGTCAAAATATGCGTGAACACCGACACGAGAATGACGCCGATTTCACAACAAACAAACGATTCCAATTTTTTACCTGCAAAACGAAACTCTGACGAAAGTCTCTTCTCTGTGGTACGAAGTGTTTGCATTCTGAACTTAATCCGCATTTTTTATCACCTCTGCTATTTTTGGCAATCAGATTTCATTAAGTTGCTGCTTTCTCTTGTGGCATTCTTGAAAGATGTTTCGACCCAGTTTTTCCGGGCAATTATCCTTTGTGATGAGATTGAAAAGAAACTGTTCTCTCGAAACTCGCCCAGTTTGAAAGCAATCCTCGGGCCTGATCAGTCGGAGGCGATGTTCGGACGTGCGGCGCCCAACATTCGAGAGGTTCCCTTCCTACGGGGTCTCCGAGAGTGCAGCCAAAAAAAGGTCTTTGTAACCATTTGCGGTCGCAAAACGCTGCTTTACTCTGACCATCGAAACCAATTACCCACCAGAAGAGCCAAATTACCTCATGAAGGACAACCACACATTTTTCGCGAATATTTTGTGTCGTAAGGACCTCAATTCCGTCGTGTTCCATAAAAACGAAGAACTGGATTTGGAGGCGATCCTCTTGCATCCAAATGCAGTTCCTTTATTTTCTGGAACAAGAAGCACTGAAGTCTTCTGCCGTGATAAGTCGGGGGAGTGCAGTTTTGCGCCCGTTTGCTTGATTCACGAAAATCAACTTTCGAGAATGTTTCAAAACCTTGAAAGTTCGTCGCACTGAAACGGTGAGTGTACAAAACAATGAAACATCTTCCTTCCTTTGAGGTAGACCTGGACATAAAAAGGTCTGGTTGAGCGATCAAAGAGCCTCATGTAGTATATTTTTCGCAAGTTGGGTAAAACATTGTTTGACAGAACACTTTTTCTGTTCAGACGTTACATTTGTACTGTCGGAATATTTGCGCATTCAATATGCAGTTGGCCGAGAGTTTTGGGTAAATTCTGAATCATTATCATGCCCATCTCATGAAGAAACACTTGCGAGTCCAACTCAAACAGCTTTGTTGTTCACAAAAATTTCGAGAACTTCTCAACAAAAAATGCGCGAGTTTTGGAACAAGTTCTTTTTGTTGACAAGTTGAAAGCATTTTTGAAACGCCACAGAAATATCGCGACACCGCAATGATCCATTTGAAAGCAAAGGCTATCTTTCTTTCTTCCACAAGGAGGATTGTTAGTCTCCTCTCCAATCTTTGTGTGATTTACATCACAACAATTCCACAAAACTTCCAAAAATGCACTTGTTCCGATCATAAATTGCCATTTCAAGTTCACCCAAAATTCTGCACGCCTCTTCCAAATTTCTGGGTCGATGAATAAATTTTCCACCAATTCCACGCCGATTTCACAGTCGTTGTTCAAGCTTCTCTCATCTTGCCAAATGCATCAGGAGCAGCAAACTCTTCCAGCACATCAGGCAGGTTGATGTCAGACAACACCATGTGGATCGCCAAACTCTTTTCAACAATGACCAAATGTTAGCCTGTGTTTTCCTCGGACACCCAGTGCTGGAGATGAAATCAGAGTCTTACCTGAAGACAAATTGTCGAGTTTCTCAAGTATTTCTTTTCAAGCCCAAACACACTCGAGGTGTGAACCCAAACTCCCTCGTTACCTTTGAGGATAAAGGGGAGACAAAATATTTCTCGAACGTGAATGGTTCCATACACGGGACAATCTCCTGTCAACTTTACCCTCCGCGACCCTGTCTGAGACTTGAAATCAGGCCAAATCAACCCGTTTCATACTTTGCACCAGTTCAAACTTTACACGCATTTTCCCTCTGAGAATCATCTCTGCAGACGACCGGAATCTTTCTGTCAACATTCGAGCTTTTAAACCATAGACTACAGCCTTCATTCGGCAAGGGACTTCGTGTTGAAAATGTTTTACGATCGACAGAAAAGACACCGGTACACGTACCAGGACCTGTTGGATCCACGAATTCAACGAAACCTGTGGCTTTTCTGCGTGCGACAGGGTGAGAAGAAACGACACGCCCGCATAAATCTCTAGATTCGGAGCAGACAAGGTGCTGATTTACGCAGCATCTTTCACAAGCACGAAACACGCTTGCCAAAGCAGTCTCCAATTGTTTGTTCACGGACCCGATCCTGGCGTGAGGGTGAAAACAGGTTTTCCTACCTGTGGAATTTCTCGCCGATTCACCAGATACAAGCACGCAGAACGAATGCGAAGCCAAGAAACAGGGTTGCTGCACCGATCTCTTCAAATTGCTCTTCTGTCATCAACTTTTCAAAGTGTGAACGATTTTTTTTACCGTGGTTCTCTGATTCCGAGTCAATTGGGCAGGTCGCTTGTAATTCGGTCTGCTGATCCTTTGCTGCTCACAGATAACACCACTTTTTGTTGTCATTCATTCATTTCTTTTGACTTCTATTTGCCCAAGAAGTCCCAGCTAGCATCTTTGCGTCAGTAGCGCAAATGAAAAATAGCATAGTGAGAGACTCTCAGATCCTAACCGATACACCAGTGCGTTCAAGTTTGCCTTTCCTTTTGACAGCAACACCATTCCCCAACGCTCTATTCTGCACAAAATGACCAGATCTTTGGAAAGACGACAAAGCAGTGGAAATGCTTCATCAAGATCACGAAATAATTTGCATTGGACCGTAGTACACAGCAAGGTGTTGCACTCGAGAAACCACGTATGACGTTGAGCAAGATGTCTTCACGTGATGTAAATTCAACACCCTGGGTCAAACTAATTTCGTCACCTTTCCCCGTTGGACCGACGTGACCCACGTTGTCGCAATTGCTTTGGAGGTTTCGGTGTGAAATTCTGGAGTGTGAAACCTGTTGCTTGTGTATTCCCCCAAAGAACAGCCGCACGATCCGTCAGAGGGAGCCTGTCGCCTTGGCGCTTTGTGCTGTGCAGTGCATGCACGCACTTGCAGATCTTTTCAACCCAAACATGTGTAATATTTATGGGGACAAAACGCGAGCATCAATAGCGTTTATGATAATATCAGTCAACAGCGGAAAGGTCAGAACAGCGTGTCTGGAAAGAGGACGTTGTTGATTTGTGTTCCACCCAAACCTTCCTGGACGTTCAAGGAGAGCAAACGCGAAAGAGAGGGAAGGTCGCACGTACATGTGTGTGTGTGTGTGTGTGTGTGTGTGTGTGTGTGTGTGTGTGTGTGTGTACGCGCGCGCACCTTACCTGATTGCTGGCGGCGCAGACGTGCAGCGAAGTGTTTCCGCTCGAGTTCTGCGCGTTCATCTCGGCGCCGTAGAAGAGCAGGTGCTCCAGGTGCTGCACCCGACCCGCCTTGCACGCCTGCAGAAGAGGAAGCGTGACACCTGAGGGAGAGTGGGGACGTTCTGCTGGGAAAGGCAAACCCAGGCCGCCTCGGATGCTTGCGTTGGCTTCAACCTGCTTTTGACCCAACATCAAACTTGTGCTCAGCAGAACTCTAAAGCCGAGTCGGCCGAGAACTTTTTGGCTGAACTACACGGAACTCTTTGTCTGCAGCGTCTTGATACGGGCACGGTCAACTAAATGACTTTTATGAGCCAAGATGGAATCGCGACACCGGATGCGCTCGTCCGATGTTTCTTTCACAGCATTTTGCAAGCACACGGGCTGTAACTCAAGTGTTCGGGTTGCCATTCAAACACCAGAACTTGTTAACACGAGGTTTCTTTGACATTTAGCTGTTTGCTTACAATCTGCAAAACGGATAACCCAGACAACTGGGTCACAGCAATCATTGTTCTTCGGGCTCAGCCTGACTTCAACAGATGGGTGTGTACTGCTGCTGCTACCGCACAAACCAGAAGCGCCTTTTTTTGCTTTTCTGTCTCCGAACACAATGAGACAAAATCACGAGCCCAGGATACCTGAGGCGGTTTCACTGGTGACTGGTGCTCAACACCAAGTGTGACTTTCATTCCCTTGGAATAGATCCTGTCAGCCAAAAGATTGGACGAACTTCCATCAAATCTTTTTTGGTCTGCGAGTGCTCAAGGGACCACCCTTTCAAATCAAACACACAATGGCACAAAACTTCACGAACGAAAAATACTTCCAGTGTAACATCTTTTGAAAAGGCCAACTTCACAAGAACAATTAGGGATCAAAGGCATTCCGTGTGGTGCTGGGCCAATTACATTCCACAACTTCACAAAAAGAGTTGCAAACCAAATGTCAAGATTCAGTTCGGTTGGGCGACTTCGTCCCGTCGCCCTGCGCAGCCACGATCAAAGTACGCTGTGGCAATGTTGAACAAGTCATTGCGAAGCTCGGAGAGACATCTTGATCAAACTTGGCCGTGTTCTCAACAGCACAACACACACGTAGAAGACACAACATGACTTGGCGGATCGCTGACGGCCGGTGCGTCGCAGATGCACGCGTCCATCTGTCGGGGAGTCCAATCTGGACGTTGCGACTTTCGCCTCGCGACTCCAACTTCTCCGCATATTCTTGCACGTTTCCCAGGGCCCCGCGCACCCTTCCGCCGGCGACAAAGGCCGTAGCCACCTGTGTCCCTGTGCGCCACAACAGGTCGCCTGCGCTCCGTGATAAACGATGCGCCAAACAAGCGGCCAGTGTTCCCGACTCGCGTTGTTGCCTCGGTTGTGTCCACGCTGATAGCGTGCACGAGCGAGAGATGGGAACCTTGCACAACCACCCATCCCACCTTCACAAACACACCTCTCGAGACTCAGACATCATTCATTTACTTTCCCAATTTTGGCAATGAAGACCAAGGGAGTGCTGTCAACAACAGAATGTGGAACGGGTTTTTTCCGCTCTGAAGCCAGATGTAAACTTCGCACATGGAAATAATTTCTTCGCATGCGAGGTTTTGCCTCGGTACTCGACACTCCACCCAAGTGATCCCATGAGCCCTGCGTGATTGAGCCCTAATCTGATGCTGATCTGACTCACTGCGTGTTCGGGATGACCAGCCAGGCCTGTGCGATAAACCCCAAATCCACTGCAACCTTCCTCAATCCGAGCTCGAGGGCCCTTTGGCTCTCAAAGGCTGAATGACTCAGAAACAAATCTCAGCCGCTCGTCTGGGTGTGGGCTCCCACTGACTGTCGATGTCATTGGTCTGAGGTGGTTTCCGCCCGTCTTGACGGACATGACTACGCCTTTCAGTGCATTTGTGCAAAATGCCACCAATGGATGCATGACACTGACTGAATATAAGGGATCCAGATTTCTTCAAAATACCGTTCTTTTAGCAATCACTTGTTCACGAATCACACGCTTAGGTCGACACCCGCCGTTCCGCACACGCCGATCAAACTCGACCCACTCACTACAAGAGAAGCGGCAGTTCCGTCTTCCGTCTCACCTGGTGGATCTCGGTCCAGCCCTGCTCGTCGGTGATGCCGAGCGCAGAGTGGTCGTGCAGCAGGCTCTCGGTGATGGGGGCCACCGTATCGTTGACGACGGCGTGATACAGCGGCGTCAAGCCGTGCGCGTCTTTGTAGTTGGTCGACGCGCCCAGGTCCAGCAAAGTCTGAAATGCGCGGCACGCGGCAATGAAGCTCGAAACCCACGGAGCGAAGGGTCAAGTCTCAGTGGACCCCAGGGGTCAAATTCACTGTGAAGTGTTTCTGTTGGAGACGGTGGGTGGCGCGCGCACCTTGACGGCTTCGTAGTTGTTCTTCTGCGCGGCGCGGTGCAGCGCCGTGAGGCCGCCGCGGGTGCGGTAGTCGATGTGGTAGCCGCCGCTCACGAGCGCGATCAGCATGTTGCGCGGCTTGTCGAGCTGCGACGCCACCGTCAGCGGCGTTTCTGCGAGAAGACGGGCAAAAGTGAACAAAGGCTCGTCCGTGTAGCTTGTAGTGGGAGAGGGACAAGACAATAGGATACCAGAACAATCGAGGTCCATGGAAACCTCGCCGTCAAGACACCACGGGGAACATAACGCACAGAGGCGAGGCGCAAAAGTGACCAGTGATCCAGTCTTCCATCCTCTCCATCTGGGGTCCTCTTTGATACGCGGGCAGCGCATCCTTGATTCTCACTTCGATGGTGGTTTGACAAACACACTGTGCAACTGATGCAAAAGGCCTGACGTCACATCATTCCAAGAAAACCACAGAGTGGCAAAGAAATTCGCTGCTTCTTGAAGAAGATCCCAGCAAAGACTTTGCCCTCAGCTTTGCAAGCAGTGTGTTTTGCAAGTGGCCGGTGAGCAAATTGTAAGTTCAATTATCGAAGATCAACGCGTACGAAAGCCAACAATTGACTTTGGAACAGGAAACAAACGTGTTCAGCCAAAACAAACAATCCGCCAAGCCTCGGATTGCCTCGGGACTCGAGTCGAACAGAACCAAACACGGTTCGGTGTTTGTAACGCATTCTTCTCTCGTGTTCGCTTGAATCAACAAATTCCAACAGTTGGAACCAACTCCGCAGCAAGGAACAACAATAATTTCCACCTCGACAACTTCCTTCTGTACACAAGGTGACAATTTTTGAGTCAACTTCAGAAACATATTTGTGAAGTTTTGAACCGAGCAAAGATGATGGCACAGTTGCGGTAAAAGGGATCAGAGCATCCCGTGTCCAACTGATAACGTCACAATCTCCACCACCATCGTGTTCACACCACAGGGGTTTTCCCACGCCAAACAGGACTCGCATTTCAGTCTTGTGTGGGTGAACATGGGCGCGGATTACCCTCACGGATAAACTGCGGTTCTCGTGGACAAAACGAATGCAGCATCAGGTAATGCGCACCTCCGGTGTCGTGTTCCTGGAAGTTTGGGTCGAGCCCGCGCGTCGTGAACTTGGAGGCGTTGTCGACGTTGTGCGCGCGCACCGCGGCCATGAACTGCTTCAGGTTTGCCTGCAAAACAAAACAATTCTCAAAACTCTCCCCTCAGCCTTATCAGTGTGTACGAGTCTTCCAGACTGATAGAGAAGATGATGCCTGAACAGTTGTGAAGAAACGATAGTTTGGCGTTTGGCGTTTGAACTCCATTGAATTCTTTTGCCTGAAGTTTGAGACACTCACTTTGGTATGTAGTTGTTTGAGTTTTCTCGGGTTCAGTTGCATCAGTTTGTACACTCTTCTTTTGTACTTGAACTGAAAAGAAACCACAATTCATACATCATGAAAAAGGATCATTACTGTCGCTGCGCTGCTAACACTTGATGAAAATCAAGAAAGCGCAACCTCGGCATAATTGCTGCACAAAGAAACTTGCTGTTTGCAAAGAAATATATTCAGCACCAAGGGCACCGTGATCCACAGCGCGAGCCAGGAAACGAACAGCGTCCGTGTGGGTCGGTGCACCGCGACATTCCCCAAGATATTGATGTGCGTGTATTCCGGTGCATGCAACTTGCGCGCACTGGTGATGGCCTGCGCACGTTTGCTGTGAGCAGCACCCGAATGGAGCTTTTACCTCGAGGAATCCGATGGGTCCCGGAAGAGGGTAGTCTCTCAGCGGACGCTCTTCCTCCAGGAACTTGCCCGCTCTGCCGTTCACAGGAGGGCTGTAGAGGCCGTAGTTCAATCCGTCCTTCAGTTCCTGCAAACAAAGTGTTTTCAGAGTGAACTGGAGTGAACTAGAGTAGCGTTTGATGTCTGGGTGCCATTGAACACATCACGTGGAATCCAGCTGATTCTGGCCAGTCATTAGACCTGAAAACGTTGCTTCAGCTGATGATGATGTTGCTCACGAGACCGTCTCAGATCCTTCGTCCTTTAGTGAATGCTACGTGTTTCCGACAGCAGCTGTACACAGAATGAATTTTCCATTTTCCATTTTCAGTGCAATGTCGTGATCCGGATCATCACCTTTACATGCTTTGGGATGACTCGTCAGGCATTCAGAGAAGGTTCAGCGTATCCTGTAGGCTGGCTGCCCTTTCCAGAAAATCTCAAACAGCTTCACCATTGGTCGCATGTTCAACAAGTATCAATGTTTTCTCTTCATGTTTGACAGCTCATCAACCGGTGCAACCCAATCCACCTACTTTCCCCAGACGTCGTGGTGTTTGTTACTTGTCACGGAGGAAATCGATTCACTCCACAATGGCTGTTATTGAACAGTTATTATTGACATAATCCTCCATAAACGATCAACCATATTCATTTCTCTCAGACGATTAACCACAAACCAGCAGAAACTTTCATTCACACGACGTCGTCAAGCGAACCTAGAGCTGCGCGACACCGACTCATCTCGAGTTCTCAGTTCCACTACAGACCAACGGACAAAGAAAATGACAAGATTTTATGTACATGTACTTGATTCTGTGAAGATGGAGCGAACCAAATGTTTCTTGGAGCCGGTTGTTTGGACAAAGACCTGCGGATGATTGCGAAAAATTCCTCTCCCTCTGGCTCATATGATGCAAAAAGCATTCTGAAGCCAGAACCTCCATCTCGACCCGCACACGCACGAGGCAAAAGGAGAAGATCAAACTGAAAACATGCACGATGCTTGCATGTCTGATTAGAGCTGATGTGTTCTGCATCATTTCTGAAACATCACGCAAATGGCATCGTCAGACCGAAGCATTGCAAAAGAGCATGAAACACAAGGCTCAACCCGAACTCACAAGATGTCAGTCGTTCCCTTCGTTTATCGACTTGTTTGATTTGGTCCTTCTTTTTTGTGTCAGTTTTGTTTCATGCACACACAACTCTCGTTGTGAACCCCGAAATGAAACTAGCATCAGATTTAACGCTTCACACACTTCAGGTGCGACGACTTCGACAGTGCCTTTCAGCTCCCAATCGCACAGATACGTACAAACCCTTTTTTTGGTTCTGCCTGGGAATCCACAGAGGGAACAGCAGTAGCTAGAGTCTGGGGCTTCGTTTGCCCACGATGATCGTTCATAGCACCACTGACGATGGACAAGGTAAGAGAAGAGATCAACAAGAATTAGATCAGCAGCAGAAGAGACATGTGAGGCTGCACTGAACAATTGTGATCCAGTGTCCATCATTCCGCAGTACGTGACATATCAGGAACTGACAGTGCATCAGAACGTGAAGCCACGAAATTATCCGATGTGACAAATAAGGATCACTTCAAAAGGCTTCAGCAAACCTCATGAAAACACATGTAGGCTGTCAACAATCCATCACACTTCACACTGCGCCAGGATTTTTCGGCGCAGGGCTGTTTTTGATCATTTCCATAGAGCACACAAATTAGTGAACGTGTACTTTGGCACAACACAGGGTTTGCAATCCAACCCCGGTATCTCGAGGGAGTTTTGGCCCCACTTCATCGTCTTCGTCACTTAACCCTAATCTCCCTCAAACCTGGCACAGAACAAAGTGGACTCTCCACTGCTGAGCTCAGGTGCCGAACAACAAAAAGCCGAACACAAACCATTGGCAACATCAGCCAAGAGAAAACACACGGATGAGAAACTGAATGCGTTTTGTTTGCATGAGAGGACAAGTTTTGTTATTTTCACAGAACACCGTCGCAGCTGTTCGTTTGTTCTTTAATGTTGAAAGTTATAAAACCATAAACGTCAGTTCCATTTGAAATGTCATCCTACCAGCACATTTGTGACTATCGCACAGAACACTGACGCCACGACATCAAACATTCGTCTGATATTCTTCCAGGTATTTTTCCTATTTTCGGTCAGACCTGGTTCACGGAGACATCAAACGTGAAGCTAATTTCCCTCGGAGCAGTTCAAAGGGAACAGAAACAATGGGGCCAAGTGGAACAATCCACAACAGATGAATGCCAGCAGACACATTCTGACAGATCTTCAGGAGAACCAGGATTGGGTTCGGAAGGCCTCACCAGATTCTGACCAAGGGCCTGACTTCCAACTCGTGAACAGGTGAAAGTATGAAATGAATGCGCAGAGCACAAAACCACGCGAATTCTCAGTGGTCATCCGGCGTGAAGAACCACTGGGAATTTGGTTAGAGGTGATGTGATGAGCATTAAATTTCTGCAGTGACCACCCTGCCTCCCCCAGCAGGTTATCAGGTGATCACCACTGCGCCAACCATCATCAGCGTTTCACACAGATTATCTCAGGATGACACAACCTCAAAAGCACAAGATTAGGGTGTTACACGTCAAAGATGCAAAATGTGATGCCGCACCTTCCTGCGAAACCGCCGCGTCCGTCAACAAACAATCTGAAGTCAGCACAACTGGCTCCAAACAGAACGAACCTCAAGGCTGCGTGCAAAGAAGCCACCGCCATAACTTCTCTTTGCAAGTAGCAACTCACAAAAGAACCTCTTGACAAGAACACAAGTGAAAAATCTCATTTGGGGTCTGAAGGACCTCCAAGAAGAGCCGGGAACCCATATTTTGCACCCCAAGAGCGGATTCACGTGACGCGTCGGGTTATCCGATAGCGCGTTAATCTCACGCAGCCTGCAGCGAGCTCGATTTACGGCGCAGACTGCACGAGCGCGCCCCGCCCGAAGCGATCCCATTCTCACCCGACAACCTCGAGTCTAAAGCACGCGGTGAGATTCAGCAATTAACCATTCTGCTCGCATTTTACTTGTGAAATTTATGGTGAAAGCCTCAGACACTTCATAAACGTGCAATTTCCATTTCAATGCAATTTCCACGGGGCACAATGTTGCAGACATTGTTATTCTGTGACGCAAGAAGTATTTCAAATTTCCGTGACGTGCCCCATTCGAGTGGGATTCATCGAGTGCGTTGTCGTTTGTAGGCACTGGCCAAGACACAACTTTGTTCACTTGACCTCATTCAACCAAGTCATAAGGGGAACAAATGATTTTTGGAAAAATGAAATCATGCTGATGTCACAACGACGACTTTTGCTTTCCGAAACGACAGGGAGAAAGGACTTAAATTCTTGAAGGACGACGTGGAAAGAGTGGCGAACCAAACAGGTTTGCACTTCAACACTGAATCACCCGCAATGATCATTTTGGACCCAAGCCTCGCACTTGAATCTATCAACAACTGTGAGAGCAACCAAAGGGCCCAAAGCGTCTGCAACTAAGACAAAGTCCCGATCTGTAGAATGTGAATTGCAAGCTCGCACTTCACAACACCAGCGGAATCCTTGCAAAAACTAAAACTGTACACATCCGCTCGTCTCTTTTGCTGTGCGTCCACAACAGAAACACTCAACGAGAGTGAAAATAACAGCTTCGAGAAACAGCTTTGCCGCACTGGCTGTGCGGTTTGCCCTGAAGAAATACCTCCTCACTCGCAGGCCTGCTGTCTACCTTGTCGACAAATTCACCAAAAGTTCTGTTTTCAACAACGAAGTGCAACACGACAGAAAAGTGAACACTGGCAACATCCCTCGTTTTCCCCTCGTCCTTGACTTGAAAAACAGTCTCAGCTCAAACAGGCTCCAAGGATTTCGAAAGACTGACAACAGATCTCACCGACGAAGTTCAATTGTTGCACAGCACCAAAATTTGTTTTCTCTGAATATCAGATCCCTGTCTGTTGGATCTACGGAACACTTATCTGTGCTAATATTTACCAAATATACATCTGATCGACATAAAACAAAACTTCGTCAGCAAGGTAAGAAGCGAACTTAACAACCAGGGTCGTCGCATGACCCTCCTCAGACTGAATTTGGTCTGCTGATCAGCGGAAACCACTTTTGTGAATTTGGCCACGCAATTTCAAGCTTTGGGAGATTCCTCCACCCTCCCAAAACTACAAACTCACCCTGGCCATGGAGCTGAGCACGCGTTGCTTTGCCATCCACACCGTGTCGTCCAGCTGGAACTGCAGGCATTTCTGCAACACAAACAGCAAGTCGTGAGTAACCACAGCCAGTTTGGCTCAACAGAAAGGGACACGAGTGCGAACTTTTTAAACTTTGGTCAAAAGATCCAACTCGAACGCTCACACCCCACAACATCCTACCCTGCATTTTGCAACGTTTACAAAAACCAAAAGACTTCGTTCGTGTCGTGTTATGCTGTTGCTGTCGGTCTGATGACGACACAACCTTGCTATCATTAGGAGTTTGACATTTACAAAGACAAAGGAACTTTGGTAGTTCTCTCTTTCAATCACTTCCAAGCGAAACTTGCGTTTGGTCTTGGAGAAGAGCTTGACGTGTCTCGGAAGTGAATCTGCCAGACGCAACAAGCAAGTTTCATCGCGTCACATGTGCAAAGGTTCAACAATAATCCCTTCTTTTCTGGCAGGTGAGAAATCGAGACTGCAGGGAGCAGCCGCACAATTTTCACGACCACTGAAAGCTTGTTTGGGAGTTTTCAGGAACACACTCCCAGCTCGTTAAGGCGAAACTTGGCTACATCCTGGAACAAAGATGTTTCCTCTTCAGATCACAGATACAAAGCAAACTGTAATTGAAAGCAAACGAACTCTTCTTCCCTTCATATTTGCCTTTGGGAAAAAAAGTATGGGTACAAGTATGTGAAATGAATGATGTGGCATATGTGTGAGTAGTGCAGAAAGAGAATCTTTACGGAGGGGTGTGCATGTTCTTCGTGAAACACACACACACACACACACACACACACACACACACACACACACACACACCCAAACGCCCGCGGGCAAAGAATACTCTAAATTTGTCCCAAACCAGGCTAAATATATTTCAAACAATAAGTGCTTCGCACCAGGCATGGGAAACCTTCCAATCTTGACCTTGAATTCTGAGAGCCATCTCCGAATACAACCTGTTTATTTGAAAAGAGATTTCCTGGCAACGCGACCTCCGTGCACAAACACACTCTTTGGCATGCAAGCATGCCTTTCCTTCCTTTCCATGAGAGCGCCCGCACAAAACATTACGACACACATAGAAAGGATCCAACCCAGTTTCTCAGTTCATCAAGCAAAGGAAAAAAAATCTCTGCTCGTGCACGGTTCAAAGCGATTTTTTCTGCGTCAGGTGAAAGCCATGCATGCATTTGTCGCAAACTGAGCCCAGTTTCCATTTCCCTTTCCTCTCCAGAGTTCTTGAGTGACACTGGTTCTTGAACACTGTCAACTCTCTGTTTGCCCAACAATCTGCCGGTAAATGTGCGCAAATTACAGTTCGGTCGATCCACGCTGAGGTCAATTCAGATCCTCATGTGAGTGACGGTGACAATCCCAAACCCTTGGTGCACGAACTTTTCAAAATCGTCAGACGCATTTTGCACGCAGTCTAACTCGCTCAACAGAAACTTTGAATTCGAATCTGTGAATCTCACAAACCTTCACGCAAATGAAGTCATAGATTACTGCCAGAGTCGAAACAGTTGTCTCTTCTCACGAATGATTTTAGCTGAATCTTTCATCGTCAGAGAATACTGATGATTCCCCAGTCAAGGGTTCTGAATCAACTGACTCTGATGATTTATATTTTCTCTGAAACCCGCAACAGCTGACAGTCTCCGGGACCCACCAGTTGCTACCATCAGAAGGAAACAGGAAAACGCCACCTGAGCCTCCGGATCGACGCGACACGCACCTGCACTTTGAGCTCGGGGACGCCGATGCGGATGAAGACGGTGTTGTCCTGCGGGTCCGGCGCCGACGACTCGATGCCGGAGTCGTCCTCGCGCTCCGAGGCGGCGTCGCTCATGCTGTCCATGACGGACAGCGAGTGCTGCATGCCCGCCATCCCGCCGCCCACGCCTGCCACTCCCACTCCGTCCATCTCTCGACTCGTGTCCAGCGGCGGCGCGTCCTACATGCACGCCAAGTCCATGCGCTCATCAGCTTCGCACCTGCAAAACGAACATGGAAGACGTTGTAGAATCAAGGTTGACGCACCAAACACAACGGCGCGGTGATGGCGAAACAGGTAGCGAATCTATTTCAAATCCATTTTCCACACCGAAGAAGATCTGTGGTCCGGACTTCCTGGTGAGCACAAAAGCATTTGACAAGAAAACGTCATCCCACGTGATGGGATCAACGGTGCCGAACACTGCAGGTGTCAATCTCTGTTTCCGCTATTCGAGAGTTGAGAACAGCACCTGACTCCGTAGGTGGCGAAAAGCTGACGCGTTTATGATGCAACGCCCTTCAAACCACCAAAACTGTGTTTGACTTCATTTATCTCTGAACCACTCAAAACGTAAAAAGTTGACACTTCACCTGTGTCTCACACTTCACTCTTCGAGTGAGTTGTTGTACGACCAACGCCGTGGTCCAAACACAGTTCCGTTTCACACAAAAAATGCACCACAATTTATGCCAAAAATGCACTTGAAGTTAACAACAAGATAAACAGTTGATCATTCTGCGACAACACAGTGAAGCACACCTGGGTGTGTTTCGAACAGCACTCTTCCCGTCTGATCCCACCCAGTAAACTTGTGACTCGACAGCACTCCATAGTTTGTTATCAGAAATCAGTCACGTTGTCCAAACAAGTACTTCATGTCCATAAATGTTCACAAAAGTTCAACAGTTTCCTCATTGTTGGGAATTGATTCCATATCTCAGTCACCGTCTTGGAGTCACTGGGTTGGTATTTTTCCAGGCATCCAGGAAATTTGGGTCCTGAGGCGACTTCAGTGACACGTCTTGAATTTTGTCAAAACACTGACGTGTTCCAAGGGCACGAATGTGGCTTCTCTCGTTTGATCAATTTGGCTTCATCCCAGGAGGCAAAATTAATGCATCTCAGAGAGAGCGCGGTTGAATCAGTACGTTCTAATTAGCAACGAGAATCAGAGACGATTTCTTCGCAGTTCATTCAAGAAAATGCTTCGCTATGAGCACAACGCCTCCACGTCGATTTTCGTCCTTTGGTCCGCGATCTGAGAAAACTCACCCGTTTTCTGCCCGCAAACTGTTTGTCACGTCGTTTAGAGAATAGAATTTTCAAACAAGAGCCTTGAGCAGACGATGCCCACTTCAGTGTTACAACAGCACTGTTGGCCTCTATCTCCTGTTTTCGTTCTGTTTGCTTTGTTGACAAGTACACTTACATGTGTCCTGACGGAGAGCATTGTGGCCCGTTTGACCTGATCAGTGACCAGTGCAAAGGCGACACGAACATTGTCAATGTTCGGGCCATTGTTCTCCGCATTTACATCCCTTTGATCCTTTGAAGTGTGTTTTCTGGGTGTACCAGTCAGTTCGTAAACTTTGTAATGGTGGGAAACTCGACATTGTTCAAACAAGCTTCGAGGCAACTGAACAGAATCTTTGAAGCAGAGGACATCCAATTGCCAGCAAAAGTTTCGTCTCCCAAAAGAAAAACTTGCCACTGTTGAGCAGCTAGCGCGTGAGGTAAAAATATATTTTGCCATTCGGGTTTGTTTTTTATTATTCATTTCTACAAGTTTGTCAACTGCCTTTACCGGACGTCAAACATTCGTGAAAATTTCCCAACAGACATCTGCCGAAGGCCAGGTGAAGTGCAGCTCGGAATTCAATTATTTTGCCGTAAATTCTGAGGAAATTTGACCAAGAAAAGGCCACAAATGAAAAGCCTCGAGACTCGACGCCGATGTTTCGTTGTTGGCTCCAGGACCCGAGGCGCGCTCATTCACCTGTGATCAGTGCGTCTTATGAATTCATTCGATCCTGTGATGCGCACATTCCTTGACCAAATTCTTGTTTGAAGTGATCGAATGAATTTTTTTTTTGTACAAAACGTAATTGTCATATGACCTCAATGAGGCAATGTATGAGATGCAAAGTTCCACAATTTCAATTCCAAAATGTCACATTCAACAAAAATTCTGATGTCACGATCACGTGGTCAATCAAAATTTCGACACCGTTTTTCATTTGCAGGGAATGCAAACGCGGAATCGAGGCCCATGTGCCATGCAGTGCGCGTCCTTCGTGCACGACCGACTGTTGTGTCAATGTGAAAATCGCTTTTATTTCCTCAACCTGTGCTTCCCTGGCAGAATGCAAATCAAATCGTGAGTCAGCCTCGTTTGAGGAGAGAGAGATCAATTGATCAAGATTGCAAATGTTTTAATTATCCACCTGGCTGTGCTTGGCATTGTGGGGCGGCTGTTGGGCAGCCACGATGCACACAACCTGCCTTGGTGAGCCAGCCGTGTAACGACAACTAACTGGTTTGGATTCCACCTTCCAGATGCAATTCGTTCAGGAAAATCGGTCGCTGTTCGCTCGTTCTTCAACTTGGGGCCACCCAACACGGGTTGCCACGGAACGTTTGCCCAGCGGTATTCGCCTTTCATCTCCTGCACCAACTGTTCTCTTGATGCAACGAATAAAGAAACTTTCACATCATCTCCACTTGTCAGCTCCACTGTGCACAAAAGAACGAGGAGCCTGACCTGGTTCACGAGCCAGATGGCTGCCCAGGACAGGCCGAAGCCGAGCTTCTCACCGGCTGAACGTGTCAACACCTGCTCGCTCTCCAATTCTCGCCCAACGCACAACTCAACAATCGGGTCCCATCGCAGCTTCAATTAAAACTCGATCACTGATACAGGCTGAGCCGTTAAAAGCTACCGATTGTGCAAACAAAGTACGGCGAGCTCGGAGAGGGCACTGAGTCAATGTGCTTCTGTGACAGGGCATTCAGAATGGAGTATGAATATGCATTCTGTCGCTCTTCCTTATTCGGGTCCACAATGTCCACAAGCGATTTTATCTGATCGATATCAAAACAACTGGGGCAAATGATTGCCTTTGCTGATCCAGATGCTGTTCGGCACAAGAGAAAATGAAGCTGCAGAGAGGGACCTGCTAAACATGATCTTGCAAGTGCGCACCAATAATCACGAACCATCAATCCACATCACAACCGAGATCTTCAGACCCACACTTCGTCCACTGTGCCTGTGTACGGTTTCGGCCATGTGTGGCTTGTTCTTTTCCGTTTTCAGAAAACACAATCGCCAGCAAAATTAAATATCATCAAAACGCCAAATACTCACTGGCCTGGTTCTCTGATGATGCGCGATCAATGAAGAAAATGCAGCGAACGCATGTCGACTTCTTGGGCAACAAAGAGCCCAAGGTAAATCGAATGCGTTTTTGACGTTCGTTTTGCGTGCAAGGCCGTTCCTTACACAGTCACAACCAGAATGCACACAACGAGGATCCGTTATGAGGCAGCAGCCAGCCGCCTTCTCATTTGCGTCCAAGCATACAAAGCTTCTCATTACTGAGTACAGCAGAAAACCATTTCATCAAACCGCGCTTGGTGCTATTTCAATTGAATTTACGCCTGCATCTCGACGCCAATTCATCGTCACGTCAACCCGCACAGTGCAAACAATGCAAGTCTCAACGCAACAATTTCTCGCTTGCTGGCTTTTCCACTTTTTCCACCTCAAAGTTTTCAAGCTGCGAAATGCCAACAACACTGACGAGCCGACACAATGGGCAGTTCGCCAACAACAAGCATGTGAGTACCTCCTGAGTACCTGGGGTGAGGCCAAAACTTCTTCCCCCGAAACGTAATACGCGCAGTATCGCCGGGTATTTCTCCCGTTGCGCACTTGATATGTTTCGTCATCAAGCTCACTCCTCGATGTCTTTGGGTGCGTGACTCGAATGACATTGAGACTGATCATCCGCCATTTGGATGATCACAAATGTCCAGCAAATTGACAGCTTTGGAGGCGTTTGGAACTCACCGCTATCATCCACTCAGGTCTGACCTCACCAAAGTCGACAATTCAGGAGAAGCATGATTTCATCCAAATCTGGCCTCAGAGCAGACAGGAAAGATTGCAGCGTTTGGAGATAACATCACAGCTGAGCACTTGTGACAGCTGCAATGTAGAATCCATTACGTAATTCAGATGTGAAGCTGCTTTTTTCTCAAAGAATCGCTCACAAAGAAGTCTGTGTGAACGTCACACCTGCCTTTCATGCAGACGGTTCCATATTTGTCGCACCCCTTTGGAGAAGTCACGGCAACACAACGTGGTGGAACACAGACCGTCCAAAAGCGAAACGGCAAGGAAATGCGCGTCTTCGCCCGTCTGATGGCAAGAACGCCAGCTTGAACCCATGGACAAAAAATAACTTTTTTCAAAGAACCGTTTTTTGCGTATTTTTGTCAAACCTGGTGGCAAAACATAGCTGTTCTTGTTCGTGACAACTGCTGGTTTCAACTTTCATGTGTTTGGCACTGGGACCAAGTGGTTGCGAGTTAGGGATGAGAAACGCTCTCAGCCTGATGAGGTCAACTGTTTGCACGATCAAACTGAGTGCGATACTGGGGGAACAAGGCTCATTCAAGCAGACTCCCCAAACACAAATATCACTGTGCACTACAAAACTGGCGTGGCAAGGAATCATCATTTCATCAGCTTTGCGCCAGTCTCACTTTTTACCAAAGCTGTCTCTGCAGTCTCTCCAGGGATGCACACAGGTACGGAAAGCAACATTGCACCAAACTCCAATCGGTCTCAGGATACCGCTGACAAACGAAAATAGTGAACCGAACTGCGAAGCAAACTGTAATGCAATTTCACTCAGAATTTCAAAGTTTCCAACGAAGCTGTGAAGCTGGTTCCCATTCGTGCATTCAAGTCTCCCTCGACACTCGTGCAGCCTCGATGAGCCACTGTTTTCCTCGCGACCAACACAAACAAAGAACCAACGTTTGTTTATCAAAAGCTGCTTCCAGAAATAGTTTTCTGTCTGGGGGACCTCGTGTGTTGAACGCAACGAATGGCCTGTCGGGACAAAGACTCAGTCACAAAAAAAGCATTTTTTGTTCACCGTCACTTCAGGTTGGTCCGAATTTCGCGGCAACACAACCAAAAAGTGTTGACTTTGCTTCCCTGTTCACATCCTGTTCTTGACCGCATTGGATCTGTCACAGCCAACAGGTCCAAATACGAACACCCGCACAACAGGATACGTGTCATAATGTAATTTATCGATTTTCCATCACTGTCAACCAAACGTGCAGTGTCGAACTTTCGCACGCAGCCACGGACTGAACTGTGCATGTCACACTGTCACAGCCGAACGACTTCTGGTCCATTTTCCACACACAGTACAAGTGCTTGTTGTCTGAGGAAGCCTTTGTGAACGACAACAAACAGAATGGAATGTATCCCGATACAAACTCAACATGTCGGTTTGTGAGGAGGAAACTGGGTTGAATGCTGAAAGCGACTCTGGTGATCGTACTCGTATTCTACAAGTGTTCCTAGAAGCGGGTCGAGCACTGGTGATCATCCCTGGCATTTTATATGGTTCGCACGGACTCATACATCAGCATGCATATGGTCGCATGTTCGACAAGGCTGTATCTGGCCGCAACAGCGCACACACCGAAATGTGAACATCTTGAAGTCACACCGAGAACGGCTGGTCACAGCTGGCACGACAAGCATCCAAACGCACCACTGTCCCCTCCACAGTGTCAAAGCAAGAAGCATCTGGGAATCTCCACAAGGCCGCATGGACATTGTACGGGACACCTCGGGTTATGAATGCACGAAGAGGCGGGTGCTGCGTCTCCCCTCACAAAAAGGCCTTGTTCTACTTCTGCCCAGCGGTCACAAGCTTCGCACCGTCAGTCTCACAACCACCCAAACGAGGCAGCACGACAATTTCGCGAAGATTTGAACCAGTTCTAACATCTTCACAAGAAAGAAGTGACCGCTAAAAAGAAGTCATCGGTCACTCACCTTGACAGACTGTACTGATTGTTCCTTTCTCAAACGATTTTCTCCAAAATAATCCAACCCGATATCCAGTCGCAGTTCAATCCTCTGCAACCGAAGGCGCAAATGGCGTTGAAGTCAAATTCGTTGTGACTTCCGCCATTCTGTCGTCACCGTCAACACGTCTGACAATTTAGACTTCCGTCTCAATGTTCTTTCCTCATTCCTTCCACACAATTAGTGGTTTTGCACCACCCTCTTGTGCCGCAGTGAACAAACAAAACAACGTCATTGAAACTTCGACCACCGATCATCGTATCCGCGAGCACATTGTTCATTCGATCTTCCACAAGAAATTTCAAATTCTTCCTCAACTTGAGAGCCGCAACAGGACGTTCACTTCCCTCAGCACTGTGAATTTCTTCACCGACGGCTTTTTGCATGACGAGGGCATTCCTCGTGACGTGAAATGACGACATTGCGAGGACTGGACCAGAGTTCATTAAATATTCAAAATTAACCGCACGTCCCCTTTTTTACAAAACGAAATGCTGCCGTTTTGCGCCATGACAAAGATCAATAGGAGTGTCACAAACTGAGAGACGTTTCACGCCGTGAATCAATGAGAGTGGTGCGAAAATTTGCTTACATTCTGCACAATTCCAGTTTACACAACATGACAACGATGAAAACGACGCCAGAGCGAAACCTGATTTGTCTACGAGGAGACTTGCAATTCTAACGTTTGAGTGAACATGTTGTATCACTCTTACATAAAGCTCGGAGCTGATCATCTCCTCGCTCCCATTGTTTACCATACATAAGGCCCCTGCTATGCCATTGTCTGAGTTCTTGATCTGATAGTAAATTATCAAGTAATCTACTGTTTTGCAAGTGCACTGATGTCAAAC
>JAAUXT010110249.1_pt1 | contig 46017 bp, 51 predicted proteins | sample 7278171 | NCBI WGS metagenome assembly JAAUXT01 (sample SAMN14350112, study PRJNA611818) | marine sediment metagenome | isolation source: surface marine sediment (1.8m) | place: French Polynesia: Moorea | collected 2018-08
TAATACTGATCTGTAACTATTGACAACCCATACAATCCCTCAACCCACACAATCCATCCAACTGGAATGCGGCTGATTTTCCACTTGAAAGTCTAGTTTTGGTACAGTGCCTTCAGGGATGAGCGTGCTGACCAGTCTGGCACTGTCAGAGGGAAAAACAATGATGTCCTCTCAAAGAGTCCCTGTCCCTGTTCCATTGCCGTCACACTACACTGATTGGCCAAAACGGACCAGTGGCTCCAGGAACACTGGGGGGCCAGGGGTGATGCTGGGATACCCAGGGGGTGACACTGGTTGGGGCGTGGAGGAAGACCCAAAAAATTGAAACCTCGGAAAATGCCACCCCAAGTCATGAGAATCAAACCTCTGTGTGGAGAATGAGTCAAGAAAGAACCAAAGAAAAAAGAAAGTTTTTTTTTTGTTTGTTTGTTTTTTTTGGCAGTAGAAATGCGTGTCCATGGGTGATTAAAAGACCACGAACACCAGGGCCTGAACGCTTTGCATCCTTGATTGGCTCAGCACTTTTATGGATGTTCGTACGGGGCCTGAATGCTCTACGAGCAAGTCTGGTGCAGTGCTGTTTGGAGTCGTGGTCGCTGAGCTTCGTCCAAGGCTAATATGAGGGTTGTTCATCTGACTTGGATCAATACACGTACACTGGCGAAAGTGCCAAATGTGTCACTTATTGATGTCAAAAATTGACATCAAGATTTGTGGTTTCAAGTGGAAGCAAGAAACAGCATTCTTGATACAGCTGGTAGGTCGGGCACCCAAATTCTGCAGAAGCGAAACACTGCTGGAGTGGGGTACTCCTTGGTTGTTCTGCACGTTCACACACAGAGCTGCTCTGCGTGTGAGATTTGACGGAGATATGTGTGTATTTGTGTTGTGAATCGTAATGGTCTCGGAGATCAATATCGGACCAAGTGAGCAGTTGTATTCAGCACAGATGATTGGTGAGAAATCTATGTGTAGCCGTAGACATCAAATGTGGGCTTATCAGCACATTAATATTTTACACCCTGTTTGTGTGTACCGAATTGCGTGAAAAGTGAGCTTTCCATATTTGTTGGGAGGGAGGAAGTAAAGTGCTCGTCTTTTTTGTGCGCGATTCGCCACAGCGGCTCCCACTTTCGTCACGGTGCCTTTGACGCAGAAGCGTGTGGATTGGATGGGGGTATGGTGATGGCTTCGATGAGAGTTTGGTGTGATTCAAGTTTCAAGTGGATTGGTGTGAGGGGTTTGGTGTCAACGGTTAGATCTGGAAGGTCCGGTGTGTGTGTTGGTGTGTTGGACGTGGTGGTGGGGCACACCTGTGAATGGTTTGGCATGAAGCGAAGTCCTGTGAGCATTGGTGGGGAGGGACTTCACTTCAAAAGTGGTGGTGCGTCTTGCCTGTTGTTTTGGCAGGCAATTGATTTTTACCCTCATAACTTCGGAAGTTTTGGCAGCCAAATCCACCGTTTCAACCGTTTGTTCACTGAAGGCGACAGAATTTGTCCGTTTGAAGCTGTAGTTTATGCTGTCGTAAATTGCGGTGAGGCTTTCAACAGTTTCCTGGTTGACTTCGTGGCAAAGTGTGGCATTAGCTTTGTGATTTACAATTCTGTTTCTGGTTCTCATGTTTTGGTTGTCCATTCTTCGTCGACAAAAGGGATTTGCTGCGGTCGGCGGCAGTGGCAGGTCAGATTTGAGGCTTTAATCATTCCCCAGCATTGTGCCTGGAAGATCGTGTTTTTCAAAGGCAGACCGGATCAACCAGGCAGGACTGGTGTTGATCGCCTGAACCTGATAAACTTGCCCAACAAGCGACATTGCAGTGAAAAACGTTGGTGTGACCCTTCCACACTGGAAGAACTGGTGGCCGCATCGATGCCTGGACCTTGTTTGATGGAACAGCAGAGAAACCTTCATTGAAACGTGAATAAATGCGAGAATCTGTTGAAGGTTGAACAGTTTTCTTGGTGAAAAGTGGTCTCATCCACCTGCACAATATCTCAGGTGCGCAGTGCTGCTATTTTTGAAAGCGAAATTACAGCGAGATCCATCACCGTGCCTCTTATCTCGCCTTTGAACCTCGCCCCGACATCCAGAAAATTGCAGTCAATAGTTCATGTATTAACCAGAAGGAGGTTTAGTGCGAGGTCGGGTGATCTTTTCTTGCTGCTGGACAATTTGAAGGTATGTTGTGGACGAGGTGATGTCCGAGTGTGAACAGGTCAGGGTTTCTTGGAAAGTTTTGCTATGATTCGAATGACCGACTATGTTAGGCTTTTGTGAGCGAGCACTGTGTTTCGGTTCTCTCTGCTTCATCAGTAAGACAGTTGTCTTGACTGCGCTGTGACGCCACATTCGTCTTGCGGAAAATTTCTGCAGATGAGGTCCCCGGGGACATCTGAAAACACAGGTCGTGAGAGTTGAAGCTTTTTCCATTGACACTGCGTATTATTGCGGAAAGAGACGTTCGTTCTTCAGATGGAAGTGAAAATGTACGTCTCACTTTATCCGTATGTAATGCCATTAACACTGATTGCGTTTTCTTGTAGACATCCGGAATATCGCTTGAGATTTCTGATAGGCTTTTCTGCAGGCAAGACAATGCTGATTTCTCTGCGCATACAGTTTGCGGCTTTGGCTGCAGGTTCGGAACTGGTGCGGTTTTGCAAGGCAATTATCACTGCAGCAGATGGGCAAATGAGCGCGGCCAGTCAGTGTGTCGCCAGAGTTGGGCTGTTGCCGCCTGCAAATCTAATGAACAAAATGGGAAATGGTGTAACTCATGAATTCATCATTATTGTTTGACTCAATATTGTCGTAATTATCAACTTTCATGATCGCAGTTCCGTCGGGGCTTGTTTGGTTGCACAGTTATGAGCTGCTGTAATTTCCGCGATGCTTGGTTGGGGTCAGTTTTTCTGCCCGAGTGCGCGGGCATCAGATGATTTTCGGCACATTTCTTCATTACTCTCAGCGGAATGTTCTTGATAGAGTTTGAGAAGGCAATTTTGGAACTTGAAGCTGTCTTTTAGAATGAATCACTGGTGGGGAAACCGAAATTACTGCTGAGTTAGGCTTGCAGGCATGCCCCACTGCCATCTAGCGTTGTCGCGACATGCTGTTGCAGGTTTTGAAGAAGTGCTTCTGACCATTTGTGGAATGGCAGCAAAGAGAACGGGACGGCAGTTCTTGGAGCGACAAGAGTAGCGCTTTGTTTGAAAGTTTGGAATCATTGTCAGAACAGATCAAACACCGTCAGAGATTTGGTGTTGTCACAAAGACTCCAGAGCAAAAGATGTGAAAATAACATTTGCTCTTGCAGTTGCACACTCACACAATTCTGTAACAAACTTTCTATTTTTGTCAAGTTCTTCTTGGTAGCTGCAGTTTTCTCGCGAGAATTCTACAAATTCGCATGTTTCGCTCACGTTTCCGCACTTGGTGTTCTCTCGCAGGAAGATGAGCGGCGTGCCGGCTTCGCAGTCGTACGACGACCTGCTGAAGCAGGTGGAGACGCTGCGCACGGAGAACACGAGTCTGCGCCAGGAGCTGCAGGACAACTCGTCGCACCTCACCAAACTCGAGACAGAGGCGTCCAGCATGAAGGACGTGCTCACCAACCTGCAGACCGCCATGCAGGACGACCTCGACTCGACGCACAACTTGACGATGCAGAACGCGAGCCTCGTCAACGAGATGGCCTCGTCCATGCTCGACCAGAACTCCAACGCCAAAGGTCAGTCAGTCGGACTTGCAAATCTCGCAAAGTAACTCGCAGTGAGGTGACCATGTCCCATTTTCTGCAAAAGAATTATTGAGCAAGATGGAACCAATCTTTTTTGTGAGGTACCTGCTTTTATAGTTTTGATCTGTCCGCCATGCTTGATGTCTGTTTTGCTCAAGAAGGTGCTGGGTGCAGTGTTGCGAGTTTCTGTTTTATTACCGTACCTGCAGTCTTGTTGTCAGCCCACTTTCTGAAGCACGATTTTGCAAAATATAAAGAAGAAGAAACCAATTCTGCAGAGCATCCCGTCGAAAATTCTTCTTGATTTGCTCGACGTACCACAGGCATCTTTCATGTTTCATTGATGTGTTCTGTCTCCTCTGTCGTTTCTTCCATCATGCGCCGATCGTACCAATTGTAATGTGTATGTAACAAGATTGGAAATTCTACAAATTGGATGTTGGCGGTTGTTGTTCTGTGTAATTTGGATGGACGAGCATGAGTTTGGGAGAGGAAGGCGCAGCGAAGGACGAGCTCTGCAACGAGAGGCGACGTTGCGGCGGAGCCTCCGAGGGACACGCCGCTCCGACCCCAACGCCCGAGTCGCTCCATTTGCGGCAATTTCGCGCGTGTTTCAGGGACGCGTCGTGAGAATAACAGTGATGAGAAGAGACAGCGTCGCGCAGTAATCGAGTTAACTGCGGCACTTGATGTCAATTTGGCTCCCAGCAATTTCACGTTTGATAAATTTTGTGCGCGAAATTGTAAACGAGTCAGATTGATTGGTTCTGGAGTGTTGTGGAGAGTTGTACTGCGTTGCACTAAATGTGCTGGGACTCGAGTCAATGGTGCGCTCAAACTTCCTGCCCACGCAAGGGTGGAGTCGGGTCCTGTTGTGACGATGGTATCAATTTTGTGGCGGAACATCAACGCGAGGACAATACGGCAGAGGGCTTCCGTCAGCGGAAGATGTCACCATCTGCTGTGCAGCTTTACATGTGGACAGCTTCCAAATATGGCGGTCAGCTCTTTATGGATCTTTTAGTTCAGTTAACTTCAGATGGCGTCTGTGTGTGGAAGTCGTGAGTCTTGTAATTCCGATCCTGGAAGTGGGTTCTTGGTTCTCTGCTGAGGAAATCAGCGATGAGACGCCGAGACTGCGCCCAAATAGTCGAGATCTTTGGCAGTGGATGTGCCAGGCCCTCATTTTTTTCACGACATCCGATTTCTCAATTCCACTGAGTTGCTTTAAGTTTGACGCAAAAGCTGAAAGTGAGATTTTGCATTGAGCTTGGCGATTTGGGGTCCACGACAAAGGTCAAATGAGGTGATGTGGATTGTGTACTTCGCTTGAGGGGAAGATTTCGTGTTGGATGGAGATGTGTGCAACTGAAACCGAAAGCTTTTTTTCAGAATTTTCAGGGAGGACGCATTCTCCTAATTTGTGCGCAATTTCATGGAGAAATGATGAATGAGTGAACGAATGCAGGATTTGCAGAACAAGTTACGATCGCATGTTTGTTCCTCGAACGCAATTATTGGCTGATTGCGCGTTCATTTTGTGGAGAGGATCGTGCGTGCAAAACCTGGTGAGGACAGCAAATTCTGCCCAGCGTCCTCCTGCGAATGGTGCTTTTCCCGAATCAATTTTACGGACACAACGCATTGTTGTGTGAGTACCAAGTCAAAAAACTCTCTTCACCTGATGTGCAAAGCGACACCTTGGAAAAAACCGAATAATTGCTTGTTTGATGCCGTTTGTAATTCAGCCATAAATGTCAATTTGGTTTCGATTCAATTTTGATGGCAATTATTTTGGAGTCATTCTCTTTCCGTGAAAACATGTCATTGTACCTCGGGCACAGCTGAGTTGTTTTTCTGCAATGTGGTCGGAAGTGTCCTGGAACTGAAGACGAAACATTCGAACGATGGCAGACAACCCTCATATCAAACTAACTTGGTTCTGGGAAAGCAAACTCGTTTGAGGACTCTTCCACGGTGATTCCTTTGATGGATGTGCAATATGTCCTTGGGACTCCAGTAACACCCGTTGAATGGCATTGAGAATGTGGAGTCGTAAAATGCCAAGTATGGATCAGAATTTACTGTTTTTGTACAGTGCCTAAAAGCTTTCCAAATCCCGATATGCTAGAAAATCATGCAATTTAAATGCAAATAGAGGAACCACGCCATGTTGGCGTGCTGGTTGATACAGATGCATCGGCGACAGACTATTGATCGGCCTCAGCAGACTCATCTCGTGTATTTGTTTAATTAAGTACACTAATGTTCCCTGTACGCAGATGCACGTACGCGTGGTCTCTCCCGGAACAATTTCTGGTTCTCTGCTGCGTGGGAGAAAGATCACATTCGCAGAAGAGCAATATCGCATCACGTTTTGGTCTAAACTTCAGAGGAAACTGTGGGGATGTGATGCGCAACCTTCGGTCTTGATACGGTGGTTGTTCTCTTCATTAATAGTTGTTTGAGAACTTTTCACCCGAATTGTAGGTTCTGCAGTATCAGTCATTTCTTCCTTTTCCCAGTTTCTACCGCATGTGGCCCAGTCGTGTCGTTAGTTCTGATTTATTTCACCACACAGAACTTGTGTTTTGTGATCAATCATTTTTGTCTCATAAACGAATCTTACGTTTTCATTTTCATTCAGGCAAGTCACAAATTACCGCGTGTTTTGGTTTTGTGAAGCGTCCTTTGAAAGTTCAGTTTGGATTCGAAAATACAGCCAGGTCAACTGAAAAGAGAACTCGACAGTGACAAGGAGATGGTGGAGATCTTCGCACAAGTCGATGATGTCTGATGGCTTCGGTTTGCTCTTTTTCCATTGTGCCAAGGGAGTTCTTCGCACGTTTGGTGATGTGCGCTGCTCCAAGTTAGCAAAGCCAGAAGAGACATGCTCGCTAGAGAACAAGTGACCTTTGGTCTGAAGAGAGCAGAACACACGCTTCGTGACACAGATCGGCTTGACCTTTGTCCTTATCAGCAATGATCCACATTTTTTTCATCAATGTTCCTCACTTGGTCTCCTGAGAGACGTCTCGTGACTTGGGTGGGACTTGATGGGGAGATGTCTGCGACAAGTGGGTCACGGATGCAGCTGGGGACCGGTGCTTCGTCTAATGAAGCGATTGTGTGCACGTGAAGAACCACGCAATTGAACTTTGACTGCGGATACCGTGATTAGGCTGGTTCTGTTCTTGGCTCACAGCACCCGACACGATTTGTCTGTCATCTCCTTTTCACCCCGTTTCGAGGGGCAGGGTGGGACTTCAGATGTTCAACCCAACCGACTGACCTTCACTGATGATGTTCGGTCACCAGGAAAACGGAGTGACAGGCGGTGGAGGGTCCAAGCTGGGGTCCCTTGTTTGAGTCACCCTGACGTGGCGAGGTTTCTGCGCGCGAGGCTGTGGGCTTCTCCTCCGCTGTGGATCACGACGCGTTTTCCGGCGCAGTGGAGAAGCTGCCTCCTCGGCCTTAATTAATCATCTCAATGTGCGCGCGTTCGGCTGATGAATGGAGGCTTGATTCAGTTGGTTTTGCACATGAGTGCCGACTGTGTCGGAATCTGCGGCATTTGTGGAATTCTGTAAATGGAGATGAGGCAGCTTTAAGTAGAAAAGGTGACATAAACCATCGACTCGCCTGTCAACTCGCTTCAGTTTTTCTTCTGCCTGTTAGTTTTTGGAACTGAAGAAACGACATCATCTGCAGCGGTAGAGACAGCCTCAGAACATGTTGAGTGGAGGAGAAAAGCTGCTGTCTGGGACAGTGTCTGAGCTCCGTGCTCGTAAACAACAGGTTTTGGAGCGCAACGAAGAAATTCTAACGTCCAGATCAAATTAGGTTTGAGCCGTTGTTCCGATGCAGTGACAGTTCATCTGGGGCCCGAAGTCAGTTTCAATAAATCTTGCACGAGGATTAAACCCGCAGGATACTACTGTAGCTACGAGCGCCGCAGTCTTATTGGCCTTTTGTGATGGTAGCAAAGTAGGAAGGGGCGAAGCAATAGGGCTTGAAATTCACTTTGGCTTTGCGAATCCATCAGTCTTGCAGGCCAACCTTTTCTTTGTTCGTCCGCTGCAGCGCGGTGAAGTACATGTGCCAGGAGCTGTTTGGGTCTGCTATTATTGTACTCGGGTGGGCTGACACGCCACCGGATTGGGACGCGATTCTGATGTACTGTCTGTCCAGAGTCGAGGGAAAACAGCCACTTTCGGCTCACATTCGCCTCACCAGATTCTTCAACGCGACGTGATTCACGACTTTTCTTTGTCAATCAGTGATCGCCGCAACTTAGTTTTTTTGCCGAATACGAGAAGCCCGTAGTGACCACAAGCGAGTTCCATGTGTTGTAACAAGTTCACAGGAAAATGGCTGTGAATCCGTTGGGCGGGAGAGAGCTGAGAGAGTTGTAAGCAGTTTGCCTGCAGTAAATATTGCATCTCGGCTGCTGATGGCACAGTCACCAAGGAAACTAGCTGGTTCCTTATGAGCCACTGCCATGACAAGAATACGAAATCAGAGGAGCATGTTGTCTGGTCGTACGTTCTGAAATCTTCTGGCGATGTGCTGCGCGATTGCAGATCCAGGCAATCATGATCTGTGGAGAAAATCCGCACGTGTCTCATGTCAAAATGCAGAATCTGAAGAATACCAGCGATGCCCATTTTCCCTGTGTTTCTCAGTGTTGAAAATGGAGCTGTACAAACCCATGTGTTTCCAGACAAATGGGTCTCCGTTTCTTTTTTGGTTCCTTCATGAAAAATGGATGTCGACATTTGTGCGCTATCACTGTTCTCAGGTGGCCCGTACAGAGGTGGAGCTCATGGAGCGTTGATTCTGGCTGCAGGATTCGCGGGGCTGTGACCACCTGATTCATCGCGGTGACGCAACCCGCTATTTATCTGCTTCTGCTGAATGCAATTACATCCTCAGTGTTTGATAGATGTGAGGTGCACCAACACAATACCACATTATCAAGAGAAACAGAGAGGTGGCTTGTTAAAAAGGGGAAAATCCAGATGCATATCTGGCGGTTTCGGAGGTCTTCCGTGCCACTGAACGAACGGAAAGCAGATAGGGAAGAGTTTCTTGACAAGTGAACATGTGCAGATGAAAGTTCTGCACGCGTTATCAGAAACACACAACTGTGGTGTTCGTCAAGGCTGACTTCCAAATTTCTGGGCCAAAAAGCTTTTCCGCCAAACCGTAATTCAAAGGTCACTCCCAGAATGTTCGGAGTCTGGTGTTGTGCCTTGCCCACCCTTGTGGGTGGCTGGCGTTCTTTGGACCTCTCGAAAAAAAAACCACAACTTTATGAACCTTTGTTGGGCAGCGTTGGCGAACACCCGAGTACCCTGAAGGCTGAAAGACATCGTGTTGCGTGTTGGTGACGATTCTCCGCACTTTTCCCTGCAGTGCGCGTATCTGCCGGAAATCTGCATTCCACATTGTGGAGCTCCACCGGGAGAACCTGGTGAACACGCGTTCTCAGCGATACCAACTTCTTCTGACAGGCTAGAATTGATTCTGCAGTGCTTTTGTTGTGGGGAAGATAGCTCAGGAGCGTAAGATTTACCAGGTCCCGTGACCTCGTGCTTCCAGCGTACGGTTTCCCCAGCACCAGTGCTTCCCGAGCAGCGTGCTCCATCAAAACACCACGATTGCTTTCACGTGTCTGCAGCGAACCATCAACGGGCTTCGAGACTTGGCGCTCGCGAGTTTTCCCCCGCTGTTCAGATGGTCAGCAGATAATTGCTGGTGCTGAATTGTTTTCGCTGATGGAAGCGAGAAGCTGGTTCAGGATGTTGCTGGTTCAGTACCAGATGTGCTTCGTGAGGATTCAAATCCGGGTGTTGATCCAGGATGTCCGTAATTCGTGGTTGTTTGAAATTGTTTACAATTGAGAAGAGACTAGCAGTGATCGCTAATTTACTGGTGCCCGTTCAGCTGTTTGTGGCAGTATGTGCGCAGGTTGTGGTGTACGTAACCGGTTAAAAATACAACACCTCTGGTTGTTTTTACGGCTTTTGAGTCAATCTGTATCTTGTAGCTTTCAAAACACAGAAAATGTGTGTTAATGGATACAGCTCAAAGCGCGAAGAAGATAGAACATCTGCAGGTCGACTCTCGTCAATTGGATGGGCTGAGCTCGCCGAGTGATTCGGTGTATGCAGCTGAACTCCGAGGTCAGATCAGTCGTGATTTAGAGGGAAGAACTTCAATTGCCTTTGCTGAGCGAAAGCTGATTTACATGTTGCTAATCGAAGGGAAACTCCTTGCATCTGTGAACGTGTGTTGGTGGGCAGGAATTACCCGCGTGCGTTGAGTAACGCCGATATTGCTCGAGGCTGAACCAGCGCAGAGCGAGGCCCTGCTGATGTTCCTGCCGCGTTCGCCAACTTCCGTGTGATCGGGTCGAAGAGGACGGTGCGTTTGTGGGGATCACGTTCAATGGGGAGCAAGATGTCAACGTCGGAAGAGCCAGGTGAGTCGTACGTGAGCGACTCTGACGTTGTGTGTCTTGTCACTTGTGTTTGACTTTCTGCCTGGATCAAAGCTTTGTTGTCGAAGCGGTGGGATGGTGGATGTTTGAAACACTCGTGCTTTGTTCTTCATGAGAGACACGAGCCAGGCAGGTGCTCGAGTTCGTGGGCGGTCAGCTTGCTGGGTGGTGGCTTCGTTTTTCGGCAGGTTATCCAGAGCATATTGGCAGATCTTCTTCAGCTCATCCAGCAGAAGCTGCTTTCTTCAATCGCAAAACTTTTTTCGGTCCTCTGTACAAAAGGGCGCATGAAATATGGCGTCAAGGGAACTTCTGCACTTTTTAAAGATGCAAAACTAATTTGCGATCATTGATTTTCAATTGATTTCGCCTGGCTCTTCATAGTTTATGGGTACTTTTGTGTATTGTACGGCCGGTGTTCGGGTGGAGTGTAATGTTTCCTGGGCTGGTTGATTGCTCCGCTGTGGTCGGCAGGTTGAGGCTCGTCCGCCGCGGACGTGCATGTTGTGCGCCGCCCCGCTCATGCATCACGCCGCTGCCGAGACGTGAACCGCTCACTGCATCGGACATAAATCCACATTAGGATTCCCATGTCTCAAATCTTCCCGTGCAATTCCCTGCCTTGCCTTTGCCTTTCCCTGTGTCTTGTGTGATTTCCTTGATTAAATTGACCGTGGTGATTTTCAAGCTCAACTGTTTGTTCAAGTTGGCAGGTTTTCTGATGCCACGAAACGGCGGAGGAGATTGATGCGTGGCTTTATTGTGAAATGGAGCGGGGTGGGTTACAGAGGTATCTGGTGTACTGAGATCTGCCAGATCAATGTGTTCTGATGCCTTGCTCCCGATCCGAGACCCTCTTCGCCAAAACAGAATGTGGTGTTTGGCCTCGACACGGGGGATTTTGCCAGTGCATACGCTGTTGAAATTTGCTCACCGAGTTGATGCAACATGAAATTGTCAAGAGACCCTGCGCTGCAAATCCATACTGCGAATCCAGTTCTTGTCGGAATGTGATTACGTTGAATGGGAGGCGAGATGAATGTGCGGCTGTGTTTGGTTGGGTCGCGCTGTGGGAAGCCGACCTGCCAGGGTCGCAGGTCACGAGTTGCATCTGCGCAGCGCCTCCAATATGGACACACCAGCCAGACAAGGCTTTTGAGAGCCGGCTTCATTTTGGGCTTCGACAAGTTATTATCTTTGACTGGATTACTTAGTGATGAATTGGCAATCCTGAAGTTGGCAGGTTGCAGTCAATCAGTTCATGCTTTTTGATCTGTGGGGTGGGAAACATTTTTCTTGCCGTTGTTCAGAAACCACCAAAAGATGCTTTCTGTGAGCTGGAGAAAGAGAATAAAAAGTATCTTTCCAAAACATTCCTTCCTCCGTGGTGAAGGAATGTGAAGCGAGCACCTTCGGAGGGCTGCTGAATAATTTCCAAATTTGTACAGTTCACGAAGCAGGTCATTGCAGCGGCCGAGCTGTGTGGATTTGGTTACTCACACACACAAGGCTCAGTGCCTTCCCGCGCGCACGCTGCATCTGCGCTGATTTCCTGCGTGCGCAAACTCCTGTCAGCGCCAACAATTGCTGAAAATGATCTATTGCCAGTGGGCTTGGTCACACTGGTGTGTAATTAACTGTAAGACTCTCATTGCCCTGAAACTTGCAGAGAGGAAGTCATCAGGTCAAACCAGTTTTTCTTTTGCTACAAAACAAGAGAAAATTTTTTGAATGTTTGGTTCACCGAAGTCAAAGTTGTTCGGTTGGTCTTGAACCTCCACTTGTGTGAGAACTTGATTGTCGAATAAAGTGGTACGCTTTGTGTTTGGTGGTCGTTCCATGGTAAAAGGACGGCTTTTGAAATCAAAATTAATTTCAGATCACATGTACTTCAAGATCAAATTGAGCTTCATGATTTACGGACATCGAAAGCTGGATCACCATATTTTTTGGGAAAGTGTCACTGCGGCATGAATTTTCCATTAGACGTTCTTCGCTTTTCAAGCTGCCTTCAGTCGGGGACCTGTGGAGGCAGCAGCGGATAATGGAAACAGAGCTGGTAGGAACAGGACAGTGCATTTGTCATGTGCCACGGGCGTCTTTTGCATTCCTGTCAGTAATGGACATGCATTTTTGAAATGCACACACGTTTCTTCGTCAGTGTCCTTCCTGCTTTTTGTTCATCGTGAGACGTTGCATTGCTTCCAGCGTTCTGTTTCCGAACAGAGGAAACAGCCTGGTTTTCAAATCCCAAATGTGCAGTTGACATCTATGCTTGAAATCAATACAGGTTTGAAAGCGATATTGCCCAAGCTGCCTGAAGCTTCACTGCAGATATTTTTGCAGGTCTCTTTCTGGAGTCGTCGAACATGTCACTGGTGGAGTCGGAATTTCATTCCTTTTGAATTCCCCCGATGAAAGTTTTGACACATGTGACAAGACGTGTGCCAACTTCCAATGAAACAACGAGTTATTTTCTCGGTCTTTCTGGGCTGTAATGCACGACAACTTCTTGTTGCGTATTTTTAACTGAGCGATGCCTTTGCTTCGGCGATTACAAATGTTTTGCGTGCTCTCTCACGACAGTATCCATCGTCTTTTTTCCCAGCGGAGTAATTATATCTGCATGGCATTGAGTAACCTCATATGTCATTATGTAGGCAAACATGTGGAATGCACGCACGAAGCTGAAGATTACCTGTCAGACACAGGAATATTCCACAGACAACTGTCCTGCATGCTGGTTCCTGCAGTTGACAGTGCACGGATGTTCTTATGAACCGTGGTGAAGAGAAGAGGCGTGTTAGCTTGCCGAGCAGAGATGTACGAGTATTTTCTGGGCCAGCACATGAGACCAGAAGAGGAGCCTTTGGGTGGGTCCTGCAGATTGCCATGATTCGCGCGACAGCGGCTGCCACTTCCCGAGCAGAGTCGGGGCCCGAGATTGACAGGGCACGTAGGTAGTTGACTCGTCGCCGCCTATTAGTGGATCGTCTCCACTTCGTCATTCTGTGACTCCGATGTCTGATCCCTGCAAAACGGACGCCTTAAGTAGACGCGGAGGAAATGAACTAATGATGGCGTTGGATCCCGAGCTGAGGGTACCTGGGAACACGTGCACGTGGACAAATAGGAGACATTGACCAGCACTGTGATCCGCTATTCTGCGCTAATTAAATTGACGGTCGAAGCGCGTTGGATTTCAATTCTTGTTTGTGTCATCATCCGGATAACCTCCTTGTTGGGCAGCACACATTTGTTCTGCCCGACAAGGCGAGTAGGTGTCTTTTAATGAAGGTAAACAGATGACCAGTCAGCTGGTAATGCGCGCTGGTCAAACCTCTTCCTTCCCGTTTCCTGCGCCCGCGTTCCCACTTCTGCGGAGAGCCTGAACTCTCACTTCTGGGTCAGTGGGTCAGGCGTAGATGGCTGGATCCTTATCAGTGCGCCGAGCGACATCCTGTGTCAGATCGCAAAAGGCACCAGAGTCCTATTAACCAACCCGACGCTTGATGAACGCAGGCGCAGGTCTGATTTATCAGCAAATTTCAGCCGAGAACAAAAGGTCAGCGAAGGGTCTTTCTTGCCATGACAGAAAACCAGACACGTTTCCCTGTTTGACGAACATGGCGCAGATTCTCTGTTCCTTGTCCCAAGGAACGAAGTCCGAGGCAAGTGCATAAATGTTGAAACACTCTCGGAGGCGACATTTTGAACATCTGGTTCCACTTCTGCTTCTTGTCACTTCTGTGTGAATTTAAATTTCGCAATGGCTGAAAGGAACGTCTAAGATATCCCACTTGGAGAAACACAAGTGTTATTCTGTTGTCCGGAATCGCCTCCTCTGGCACTCAAAGCTGTGTTGAAGATGACCAGCGCAAACCAGGCAGCCACTCAAGAAACGCATCACCAAATTGGGATTAGGATCTCAGGCGGATGCGCGTGCGTTCTCAATGTTATCATCCGCCCGCAGTCATTGTGGTCAAGCCGACATGCGCGGTATCATCGACGCGGGATGCGCGTTAATGGAGATGCATTCGGCTGCGGATTAGAGGGATAATTAGCTGTGTTTCCTCACAGTCGGGACTCCTCTCAACCGCATTTGTGGATTGCCTTTCTGCTAAAACCTGTTTGATTCTCTGAAGGTATGTGGATATGGTGTGAGTCACACTGCGACATTTTCAGATGCAGCTGCACAAGACTGATCGTCCTGTATCATGAGTTTGTCATCCGGTGTGTGGACCAAGAAGAACCCAAGCCACCTGGTTCCAGATTGAGCACCTTAGTAAACGTTGCTGTGCAGCAGATGTTGCACTTTTGGTGACTTGTATTTGGGCATTTCGCATGCGAAGCCTCTTGTCTCAACACTGTGAAGTGTTCTTCTTTGTATCTTGGTCAGCAGCTCGTGACCATGGCAGCACATTCTCGACTTCCATGCTGGTGTTGCAGGAATATTCAGTTGAAGATATCTGCGCAGATAATCTTTGTGCGACAGAAATTTCAGAGTATGATTGGTGATAAAGCAAATGTATCGGACAGTTGGTGTTCAATTATTTATTTTCAGCTTTTTCCTGCACAGTTGATACTTAGTGGCGTGATGTATGTGCAGAACGTAGTTATTGAACGTGTAATTAGAATGATAAAAACGCACAGAACACATGCTGTTGGGCTGAATAGCGAACATACTTGTACATGCATATCCGTTGTGTTTCTGTTGCCATTGAATGCATCTGAGCAGCTTTTGTTGAGGTGGTTTATCACCCATAACTCAAGTCCTAATAGGACAGTGGAACTGCCTTTGAAGGCGGTATTTTTTGCAAGCTTACGGCCTGGTCTTTGGAGGTTTCCACGAGGTTCTTCGTGCAAGCTCCGTGTTGTGACGAACAGGTTGCGAGAATTGACGGGGGGGGGGGCGCATTTGATGTGTTGGTCACATTCAGAAGAAGTGGATGTGTGAGTTACCTGTTGATCCACGTCACTTTGGGCCATTGATCCTGAGGAACACCCGAGTACACACCGTCAAGGCACAAGAAAGACAGCCAAGCTTGCACGTGCTCGTGCAATGAAAGTTCTTGGTTCAAAAACAGGTTCGAATCCTGGCGTCAAATTCAACAGCACGAAAGATTGTTGAGTGGTAAAGTGGGGAAGTTAACATGAGAAGTCTCAAGATGGTCACTGCAAGTGGCAAGAATCGCTTGGCCAAAGTAACCCAATTTGAGCGGCGAGGAGCTTGAACCTGAGATCGCATCGCCTGCAGAAGACGATGCATTATGCTCGGCGAAAGCTGTGCAGCGGAGTCGGCGGTGATTGATCGGGTGTTAGCGGGATTATTGTTGCGCTCTGGTTTACATGACCACGTCTGCGCCATTGAGTCAGACGCACAAGGAAACAAGACTTTTGCATGAGAAAGGCCCGATCACCCTTTGACCAAGGATTTGCGTAAAAGTGACTGCTGACTCCAGGGAAGTCGTCATGTGTGCGTTCCATGACAGAAAATACAGTGCACCAAGGTTGCCTGTCATCGCAAAGCAAACAGCTGGAGTCATTGTCAAGCCTCACCCTCCGTATGGAAGTGTGCGTTTGTTGAGAGATCAGGGCGAGTCGAATCGAGTGAATACATTATTCTGTGCGAAACAAGAAAAATCGTGCCGTTAATTTTCTGCCAGTGACGTTTTCCTAGTTGAAAACGTAACTCAGCCAGAAGCAACTGCACCGCGTGGTGGGTTGTTGAAAACCTTCAGTCGTTTCAAAGAGAAACAAAAAGGCCTTTGCCCTTCTCCCAATGATCTTGAAAACGAGCCCATTCACGAATCAGCAGGTCATCCGGGAGGAGTTTCATGCTAATTTCAGGCTGTTAAAAAGCCATCCTGCTCCCTCGCACGAACGCTGTGCTTGTTTGCTGTTTCCCTGTCGCCGACACCGCGGAACTTTGACGCAGAGCTCGAACAGACAAGTCAAGAGACACTTGTCTGTCAACAAAGTGGAGAAGCTTCAAAATTCCAAAGCCTCCAGTGTGTATTTGATTTCAAATTCCGGTTCCAGTTCTCACGGCCCTTCACACAATCTGTTTGTGTGTTTCAAGCCAGGATCATCCTTTCACAGACTGGCTGAGGTTCGAATGAAACCAATTCTGACGAAACGTCTGGCTCAAACAGGTATCGCACATTATGGGCTCTTTCCTTCACAAACTGACTTTGTTTCGAATGAAACCAATTCTGATGAAACCTCTGACTCAAATAGTATCGCACTTGATTGGGCGTGCTTGAAAGATCAAGTTGACCACTGGGTGCGCGCAACCTGATGTTTTAGCTTTTGCTGGAAATAACGCTGTGAATATTGCCCGGACGGACAAGCTCTGGTGAATGTGCACAGCTTATGTGAAAAGTGAATTTTTTCCATGGTATTTGGTGCAGTGCAAGCGGGACCAGCAGCGCATTGCGTGAAGCTGCCTGGATGGGTGAGCGTGTCAGTGGACGCGCACGGAAATGCTACCCGATCAAGCATGAACTGTCTGCACTCCAGCATCAACACCTCCCACACTGACGGGGCAAGCAGCTTCTTTTGGTTCTTTTGCATCCTTTTACAGAGAAGACATGGTGCTTCAGTTTGAAAAGCTGTTCGTGAGACAGAGCAAGGCCAAAAATGTGCGTGTGTGGATGGAAGTAGATATGTTTGTGTCATGTGGAGAGAGAAAGGATAACCCAGAAGGTATTGACGTTTGCACGACAGCGATGCCTGGTGCGGCAGAGCGCGCTCGAGGATACATCCGACGGTGATGGCGGCAACGTTGTTGTGATTAACTTCAATGCTAATGACAGTTGTGTTTTAGTGTTGACAATATGCAATGCATTGTGTTCTGAATAAGCCACAAAGATCAGAGGGATACCCGTTCAAAGTGGATTATTAACTCGACAATGGCTGAATTGGATGAAGCAATTGCAGATAATGGAATACTCAATGTGGTCCATTATGGGCGGCGGCAACAAGGTAATGTCCACCGTGTTTTCTCTTTCCGCTGCCTCCATTTCCCTTGGAAATTCCACGTTTCCACCAACACTGGCAATGTACCTTGAGATAAAAGAACCAACATATTGGGTTAGCGTGTGAAGTACGAATTAGCCTTCGGTAATCTGATTTCTGGTGAGATTTATGACTTCATGGTTACCAAAGCCAGTCGACACTTGTCGCTCTGCGAGTCTCGTGTTGACGCCTGTTGTGTACTGTCAGCCGGAGACACAGGAACTTGACCTTTTGAGGAAATGGTGTCTCTCGCCGTTGTTGCAAAGGTTTTCACAGCTGTAGCGATCAGCTGCAGGGAATCTTGTCACCCTTGGGCAGGTGGCTTTATCTTCGACACCATTTACGAGGTTGTGACGTTCTCAACTCAGCCTCGAGCAATTCTGACGTGTAACGCCGTGCGTTTGAAACGTCTGTTGCAAGCTGCACGTCCGAGTGTGTTTCGAGCTCATACAACAGCAAATGCTCGATTCGCTTGCAGCACGTGATGACAACACAAACTGCGGAAGTCCGTTGGCATTGTTTGCCAACAAGCTGCTCCTGGTGTGACAATGACTGCTTGATCCCTTTGAAATCGTTTTGTTCCATTTTCTGTTGCTGGAGCACAAAAACTGTCATCGCGTTTTGTTTTCTAACTTCGTCTGTCTAACGGCCAATGTTGCAAAATTGTTAATGGCCTTTTCCGATGTCTGTCTGCACACGATGCGAGTACAAAAACCAGCGAAAGATGTTGGTGGATGATGAGTATGACTGTAAAACATGGGGATATGTACCATCAGCTTGCCATGATGTATGGCCGTCGTGGTGGATGTGCATGCTGCATTATTCATATTTATGGACCAGGCTACATACAGATGAAGACGTACACAGCGAGGATAAAGAGTCTTCTCTTGCCTAATGGGAAGCATTATCAAGCGAGTGAAGGATACCACTGAACGCATTGTGATGCTCCGCGACTTTTATTGGTGTATGTTGATCTTACATGACAGGGCAATTTGCTTGATCTTGCTTGTGCGGAAGCTGCTTCCAATCCATGGTGGTCTTTGAGCACCGAGGTGATCGAACCGGAGCAAAAAGTCGTGCAGGCTTCATTGACTGGCAGTCTTTGGGGTTCTGGTGGGCTGTTCGTGGTGTTTTGTTTGCAGTTGCCAGCTTGTCAAAGTGGAGGCATTTTCACAGGGGTGTATGCAGTGTGAAGGCTCGTCGAATGTAGGTCAATGGATGGCGGTGGGAGAATAAAGCTCAGAGAGGGATCAAAAGCGAGTTGCGTGCATCCCCGAGGTGCGCATTGAAAAATAAATCGTGCGCCTTGAACGGACGCGTCCGCCTCTTGTCAGGCTGCGCGGTCCCTGCAGAACCCTTCAACATCGGTTTGCCACGGCGACTGTGAAGGGTTGAATTGTTGTGTACGAGCGTGTGTCTCTGTTGGGTGTTACTGGGGTCGATACAACGAGGAACTCGAAATCAGGAAATTGTGAGCCGGTGCTCAACAACCGAGTGCTCATTTGCGACGAACTTGCTGCGCAAACGAGTATCTGGCTCAAGTCGACGTTTGGTACTCGTACTTCGTGCACCGACTTTGATGCCTTTTAGTCACGACCCTCTCTTCGTAGTTCTGTCTGGACGTAGCTACTGGTATCTTGTGTGGTCTGGCAAACCTTGTCCTTTCAGTTTGTTGACGTATCTTGGAATCTGAAGCTCTCTGACCCAAACGTGATGAATTGACAGCCGGACGACAACGTTTCAATTTCCTGTGTTTGAGTTGACAGTTTTATTTGTTCAGATAATGATGTCCCAGTCCGCATTCATCAACAGGATTCCAATGAATGAGTTGATATTTGCTTTGTTAATTAATTTGGTGAACAGTTTTGTTTGGGACAAAGCTGCACCTCTGCCTCGGGATCAGGCGGAGGCACTCGACCCCACAAATGGATGACTTCCCGCGGTCCCATTCATTCCGCTCGCTTCGTGTAGATTGGCTTGAGAACACATTGATGCAGCAGGGCAGGCAACCAGAGGCCTCTATCCAAGGTGGCTTCTTCCATTATTTGTTTTCTTTGTTGCTTTCTCAGCCTGGAGCGATTTTTGACCAATTTTGGCGGAGATATAAATTGAGCGTTGAAGGCGATCAATGGTGCTTCTGGGAGCGAGCGACAACAATCTCGTTTAGAGAGCTGTCTGAGCGGCGCTCATCAGTCATGTCGAGTTTGAGCAGCGAGGACCTCGTTCACTCAATCTGGCGAATGAGAAGAAATATTTGTCGAGGGCCGCTACATCTGCGCCCCGCAGATCGAGTAACTTCTGCGCACGCCTGGAAAGGGTGCCACGCCAGGAAATTTCTGCTCTGTGCTTCAAAACTGGGACTTTGTCCTCCTGCTGACAAAAACTACGATTTTAAAATCGTTTTTCTGTGGGGAGAAAGCAAATTGTGAAGTTCTGGGTGGATTATGGTTCAGTTTCCGAACACCTCGACGAATTTGGCCTCAAGTCTCACCAAGTTTGGCAACGTTCCTTCGGCGAAGAGACAGGTTTGGATGAAGTGCATCAAACTCCAGCCAAACGCTGTGGCCTGGTTCAAACTTCCTGCAGAGCAGGAAATTCAAGAACAATTTTGAAAACCCGAGTGCCTGGAGGGAATCACTGAATGTCCATGATATGTTTGTGCACGAGACTGACTGGTCCCTCATGCTGGTCCGCGGGGAAGGGGACGGGGCAGAGAAAGGTAACCAGGCATGTTGAGCAAACACGGATCGGATGCGTGCGCGGGTCGCGCGACTTTGATCGGCGGGGACGAGCCGGATCACCTGCCACTCAGTGCAAACACGCACTGTCCCCTTCGCACCAGCCTCCCACTTCACCCCGCGCTCTCATCCCTCGGACGTGCATTATCATTGTTGTCTCGGCTGTATGAAAAATTGATTTGATCTATTTGGTAATTGAGCCTCCCTTTCATCCATTGCCGAGAGACCATAAACGCACCACATTTGTGGCCGCGCGTCCTCAATGTTTAATCAGAAAATTGAAACTGTCTCGAGCATCGGAATGGAGCGGGCTGCAAATGCACATTGCAGGAAAGAACACTCATTGTGGGACACATTCAGGCTCCGCCTTGGGTCCTGCGTGCGCCTCACAGCTTCGGAACAGAAAACGCCAGCATTGCGTTCTGCTGCAAGTGGCAATATCCCCGAAAATTGTTGGAAGTGGAACTGAAAATACGCGTGCTGTGTTTCAAGGTTGGTGATGTCTATCACTCCGTCTTCGTCGTTTTCAATGGGTGATGGCAGTACGCCATTGTGTTCTTTGCGCCACCGTTGCTGAAAGCCGAACACAATGTTCAGTCCCCCGTTTGCAGAGAAAGACACCGATTGTCAAGGCGAGCACTTTATGCCGATCAGCTGAAAAGCTGAGAACACAATGTACGATCATGAAGCAGTTTACTGCTTTGCGCTCCAAAGCTGAAAGGAAGAAGTGTCATCCGGTGCCAGAGCCTCGCCTTGATACTTTGTCATTTGAAAGGCTTCTTAAATCCTTCGCCCACCCTCCCTTCCCTCCTGGATTGCCTTAATACGTACAGAGAGGCTTTGATGTGATAATTTACAAGGTGTTCGGCTCTGTAGATAATTTGATCAGAGTGTGGAACCTTTAGTAACCTGTGCATGACAAAAACGTCTCCTGCCAAGACGTTCAGGCTGGTGCAGATTGGGGCTTTCCTCAATTGTGCATTGTTCAGGTGCAGGAAGTGGTGTCACAGGGACATGAAAGACGCGCGTTACTTCGACTTGCAGGAGACAAAACGTCGCATGTCGGTCGCCTTCATTCACGGGCAAGTCCTTGGAAGGTGTTTGTTTTCTGTCTATTATTCAGCACCACAAAGGTCGAGTCTACCAGTGCAAGACTTACACGATCAATGTTGGAAATCCGTCTGAAAAAATCTCCCTTTTCGTTGTTTGTTTGTTTCCTGAAATGCATCCATTGCCGGGTGGGAAGCGATCATCAAAACCAATGCGTGCTCACGATGGCGGAAGACATCAGCCAGTATGCTTTCGGCTCTTCTCCCTACATTAGCACAAATTAGGTGACCAGAATTAGATTAACCGACTGAAACGCATTGTTCTGACAGGTACGAGTTTGCACAATTTGTGAACCATGAGATAAAATGTGTCAAGCGGCTCCAAGCATCTGTCTTGCTTTGTGCGTTTTTGACGTTCAGTAAAATCACGGGCTGGACCATGAAACAGTGTGTCCTTGGGGTGAACGACGAAGACTGCAAGACTTTGGTGCACGCGACAGGGTGATCAGTCGACCTCGAACGAAGCGTGTCTTCAGTCTGGGTGAGCACCATAATTTGCCAGTGCTTGACAAGACGGACCAGTGACCTTCGCAAAGTTTTGCTTCTCCATTGCAGGAAGACGTGCACGGTCCCTGTCACGGCTTCCTTAACATTTGGTTGTTTGACACAGAAAGAAGCTCTCAACCTTTCTCTTTCAGGATAATGGTGTGCAAACACCTGGGTCTGCAGAATGCATTTAAGCTGTTGAATGTGTGTCAGATATTGAGTAGCGACGTCCTTTGATCATTGTGCCTGTGTACTCACGGGACACTTACACTTGCAGCGTTCTCCCTGCAAGTCAAAATTAGTTTAGCGGGACTCTGGTGGCTCTCTTCCTCACAGTGACGTGGCTGCTGGGACATAGATGGCTTGTTTGTTACACATGTGCAGGTTTCAGCAGTCACTTTGTGCATTTTGCAGTTGACGATTTCTGTCGCAGTTGCTTGACACGATGAAGGATCAGAGGCGCCCTCATTTTCGCAACACGCACGCGTTCGAGACAGGATCATGGACAACACTTGAAGAATTCACGGTTCGTGTCATTGACCACGCCCTGTTTCGTTTCTTTGCAGATGACAGTTTGTCGGAGAACTGGATGGCGCAGGCGAACGCGTTGTACCAGCTGGAGACGAGCTCGGTGACGTCGGAGATGAGCCGCGAGGGCGAGGCGGGCGACCCGGGCGGCGAGCTGGCGGCGCCGCCGCTGCCGCCGCCGTGCACCTCGCCCGGCCCGTCCGGCAACAACAACTCCGGCTCACCAACCTCAGAGAGCCCGTCCAAGAAGCGGCCGGGCGAACGCGAGGTCTACTCCCTGATGCAGGAGCTCGGGGCCGAGAAGTAAGTATCAGGCCACCCTGGGCCAGTTGTGGAAATGCGCGATCGATGTTCAGGTTCTCAGGCTGACGTGCCAAAAATGAGGCCAATGGGCGAGTGTGTCCACACCTGCAGGTTACATTCGGCCCATTATTGGTCAAGGGGTATCGAACAAAGCAGTAATCAGGTCAGACGGTCAGTGTTGCTTTCAGCAACGTTCTTTTATGCTGAAAGTCACAACAAAATTCTGAAAGATGAACCTGCAGGTGAAAATGCGACTTTTGTGTTTGGAAGTTGTGTGAGAAGACCAGTTGCTTCTTAACATTTCAACTGGACCAAATTGAAAAGGAAAGTAATCTGGATTTGTGTAATTCAAGAGCCAGTGCAATATGTGGGTTGCGTCGTGCATGCTTTCAGCCTTTCTCGTGTGGAAGAAAACAACTGACCGAGATTTGCCTTCTTTTGCTTTTCCTTCCCTCTGCTATGGATTTTTATTCATTTCAAGTTGGTCAGTAAAAAGGGAAACGATTGGAATTCTGAGCAAGCCTTAGGTGCCTTTCACTCAGTCTCAGAGAGGGATAAAGTGGCCCAAAATTAGGTTTTGGCAAATCGAAGTGACTCTTGGTTCCTATGCCTGGTAGATACTGAAAAAGCCAACATGGCCTGCTCCAGATTACAGGGAGGCCAGACCCGTAATTGTACAGAATCAGCGAGGGTCAAGAAAGCAGCTCTTTCGACACCAATTGATCCTTTTTGAACTTCATTTCACGGTTTTGGGTTTCCCAAAAAGAAAATGCTGGGAAAATCTTTCGTCGGAATCATTTCAGTAGTCCCAGATAGGGCTTTCGTCTCGAGCTTGTGCTGCTGGTGAGAAACGGTCGATTGATAAACTCCAGATCGCCCTCGAGCAAGGCTTCGGAACTGAGCGTTAAATCACAGCTGAGCAGAATCCAGGGCCAGATATATTTACTGGGCATGTCAAACGCTCGGTGGATCTGGGTTAGATGTTAGGTACACTTCACAGGTGGAGATTCATTGTTCTGGTGCAGGGGGCTGACTTCTCTTCGTCCAGTCTTCAAGTGCAATCAATTCAAAGCGTCCATCGCAGCAGCTCACCCGTGGTTCTGCAGATGTGTATTTGGTGTTCAGGTCTGGGGAATCACGAGCGCCGTGATGTGGTCGTTTCTTCTTATGGGACAGCTCGTGCTGCGTGAAATAGGCCTGACCCACGTGAGAGAAAGTGGCGACTTTTCCAACCAGTAGAAATGCTTTCACGCATTTCCCTGCCATTAGCATTGGTGTTTCAATTTCCGGGTGATATGCGTGTTGCGGTCGTGTGCGCTGATTACCTTTGGTATTCACGTCAGGTACGGAGGAGGGGGCCGCCGATCCCACCGGAGCCGTTGTCGAGACAGATGGCAACTGTTCTGATTGAAATGACCCACTTCAGCTCGTGTTGAAATCTTGCATATGGTGAATGTAAATTTTCATGAGGTCGTATGGATTGGGTTCCAAATGCAACGCTTTGAACTTTTGCAGCTGTGGCTTTCACAGGTTCTACAGTTGAGCACGCGTATTGTTACGAGTATCTGTCCTTCCGTTTCCACGATTCTGAAGCGGAGACATTTTTGTTGCGATCAGGTTGACATTTACTCGCTCGTGGACAATGCTGCAACTTAAATGCAGTGGTAGAATTTCTCTGTGTGATGGTTTTTTGTTGTCACTGTCCAACCAAGATTCCTCAAGCACAATTCAGTTCTGGGATGTGTGTCCAATTTGTGTTCCTCTGAACATGACCGAGCAGTCCAGCTGTACGCTGCTCACGACTTGCAGGGTACATACACATTTCATACACTCCTCGTTCATCCATCATGTGTTTTGTGTTGCTTCTTTGATGAATTATGGAAGAAACATGATCAATCATCGTGGGTAAATAATATGTTGTGAGTACCCGTTTCCTGGGAGAGGGATCTGTCGCTTCTGTGCTTTTCGCAAAGGCCGAAAACAAAGCTCTTCTTGGCTGTGTGCAGGTTGTATTGTGGGAAACGTCCTTGGTTTGCACCCTCGTACAAAGTGAAGTCGCCGTGACAAAATGTGGTCTACGAGGCGAAAACAAATTTGGTTTAACAAGTGCGTTGCAATTGCCTTGAGTACTTCAACACGAAAGTGAAGGCACATGAATCTATTGCGAACATTTGTTGGATTTTGACTCGACGTGGATGAATGACGGATGCGTCGTGTGTGTTTTGCGAAAGACGCGGCGGTGGTCGAGTCGGGACGAGGTGGATGGAGTGTTTCCTGCGGAGGTTGGGCGGGACGGGCCGGAGTCACATCCTGCAGCTGCGCATGACGCGGGAGACCGACCTGCAGGAATCAGTCACAGCCCGCTGCCGCCGCCCAGACAATGAATCGCCCTGCGTCTCAGTCGTATTCAATTCCTCCTCCAGTCCGAGACGGAAAGTATTGTGGTCCCATCAAGGCGTGATTGATAAGCTACGGGGCATTTACAGGCGCTCTCGCTGTGTGCATTCACAGCCACACAAATCATAACTTTTTTGAAAGGCTGAGTTTGATTGATGCTGGGCCCGTATCACGCGTTGCTGTGATCAGGTTTTCTTTTCCACCCGCGAAACCGGAAATCTAATTGTTGGATATAAACAGGATTTGTTGGACCCAGTCACCTGAGCCTGACCTGGCCTCTTGTGATGCACGCAGCCCTGGAATCGGGCGCTGTTTTCCGCTTTTTGATACCACAGAGAAACAGAGCTTCATGAATCTTTGACAAGTAGCCATTATTCTAGCTAAATTTCCTGTTGCCACCCGTCAGAGGAGGCTTTTTATATTTTATACGTGGTGAGGACGGCGGCGAGAGGAACTGAGAGTGAAGGTTCCATTCATCAGCCCGCAGCGGAAGAAAGGGCCTCGCAGACAAGCATGATTGAACGCGAAGCGGCTTCCCTTCCTCCGTTCTCACAACCGCGTCGGCTGGCTGCAAGGAAAAAGAAATGGGAGCTCTTTGTGGCCGACCTTGTCCGCAACTCTTCACTTCTGTGAATTCTCTCTCTGCTGGCGAAGTGTTTGGTTTATGTACGACGATGAACTTCTTTCAACGCGAAACGTGGTTTGCTTCACGAAAACGAACTCACTGAGAAAGAACTGCAGAAGTTCGTTGACACTCGAACAATATTTTACACATTCACGACGAAGCCTGAAGCTTTTCTTGATGGCATCATGCACGCCTGAGGCAAATCCTCCGAGGCTTCAGCGGTCGTCGAGGCTGTATGATCAAGAAGCAAACAGCTGATCTGTATTCAGAGCTTTGTGCCTGGGTCAAGTGTGTCCGGAGCTGCAGACGTCACTGCTGCGCTCAAGGACCTTCACACTCCAAGGAAATCAGTCGCCTCTCCGCGCAGCTTGCTTTCCAATCACGTTCCACCTTGAACTGGTGGGCTGAGGCGAGGAGGAAAACCACATGGGCGGGTGTGCTTGAGACAATGCAGCTCATCTGTCAAGAAAAGTAGATATGTCTGAATATTCCACGTAGCAGCCAAATGCATCTGCCCTGATCAGAGACAGAGAAAGAAGCAGCGAGGCCTTTGACAGACGTCAGAAGGCAACAATGAACCCGGTGAGGCTCAGCCATTGACTGGAAAACAATCAGCTGTGCTGTCCAAACGTGCATTTCGAACCAGTGTTGTTATGCGTTGGTTCTATGAGACAAGAAGCTGTTCGAAAATGTGGGTTTTGGAATCCCAGCCCAGTTGCAGGTCCGCTGTGTGACAATACATTGTTGTCCGTTTCCCAACAATTTGTGGTGTTGCTCCAGAACGTGGAGTTCAGATTCGTTAAAGCGGAGAAAGAAGAAATCTTGCTGCACACGCCTAAGTACCATTGACAGATCGGTGGTTTGCTTGAGACCACCTCGGGTGACCCTCTCAAGTTGTTGTTGATGTGGCGTTACATTATAGATGTTCAATATCTTTACACTGTCAATTTCATGCCACAAAAGGTAGCACAAGACGCCTGCAGCGAGAGGTACATGGAGCTGCTTGTGCCTTTTCTCACACTGCGTTTGAGGAAATTCTGTCAGAAGTGAAGTGAAACCGAAAGAGCTACAGATCAGTGAGAAAAAGCAACGTGAAAGACACAGAAAATGTCAAGAGTCAGGAATTGAGGTGTTTCCCTTCTTGCTTTTGTGCCGAAGGTTGTGTGAAGCAAACAGCGAGGGTATTTTTTCCCTTTGTGACAAAGCAAACCTGGAATAATTGCGACTTTTGTCTTCCGTTTTGCTCAAGGGGAACACGTTGTTTGGATTTAGCTGCTGTGGAGCAGCGATTCCTCCTGTTTGTGTCCGTCATCGTGTCTGCTGTCCAGTGAAGTGATAGACATGAAGTCCGATGCGCCCTGCCGTTGCGGCTTCTGGAATGGAAGGGTTTATCGAGCAACCACATTCAGCCAGAAACTCAATCAGCATATATTTTGCTGGAAATGTATGGCTGAAAAATAGGCGACAAGTTGGAACCAAAGGTATATTGAGAGATTGGGGTGGAAAAGGCGACAGTTCGAATGAATTTCTGCCTTGCATGAAGATTACTTCAGTGGCGAAGTGTCGGGTGAAAGGAACTGAAATGTATGAAAATCGAAGCTGCTTTCAATGTAAAAACGATAAAAGCAGTTCATTCTGCAGAAACTTACTTTCCTTTGAAAAGATCAGCAAAGGCTGGTCCTGTGAAAGGAAGCATAAATATTCCGGAACTCTTGAGCTTTTGTCTTCGAGAACACTGCACATTATTTTGTTCCAGCGAAACCAGGCAGCTTGGAGAAAAAGAAACAACATTGAATTGTATTGAATTTTGCCGAAGTCTTAATTGTCTCCAAGAAAATTTATGGGTGTGTTCATTGATTGTAGATTGCGCCATGGCGTGGAAACATTTCCATTGCGAACTCACTGTGAAGCTAGAAAATTTCGTTCTGTGACCGTTCGGGGTTTGCATTGCCAAGTTTTACTGCACCGAATCCACATCCTCCGTCTTCAAGTTGAAAGTGGATGATTGTGGCAATATTCTTGCAGGACGTTGATGGAAAACCTGCCGAGAACATACCGCACAAGGAATGTGGACAAATATGCTGCCATTCTCTAATTGTGTGTAATGATCTTATCCATCATGTTGGTAAAAAGATAAATGACAACGGTACCAGCTCACTGGGGTACATGTGTCCGAAGTATGTGGCAGGGTTTCCAGGGTGTCACATTGCGTGACATATCGAACAACAAATGATGAATGCTTTGCTCGTAAGAAGTGTTCAGCACACCACATCCTGTAGTTGTCAACGAAATGTGACAAAAAAGGTTCGCAGTGTCCTTTGTTGGACACTTGTTCCCGTGGGGAAGTGACTGCCTGTACACAGAGTCACTTCCTTGGGAAACAAGTTTGTCGTTGTGGTGAAGAGGGTATTTGCATACAAAGCTTCCAGTGAAGACCATCAGCCAAGAATGTTTGGTCATGTCAGTTCAGATGAAAACCGATTACCATTTGATACACATGTCATTGGCTTTGACAGTGTGGAAATGTCAACCAAGGTTACTTTTTGAATTTTGGAGGTTGTGAAGGAGGCATGTGTTGGGAACGACAAAGGCGCACAAAACCTGACCCCACCACTACAGAAGGCGCCAAAAGCCTTGAAAGCGAATCCCAAATGTACGAGTGCTCGTCACTTTGGTCAAGTCAGGACAACCAAAAGCGTAACGGTTTGGCCTCCAACTCTGGTATTGCAACTGACAGATGACGACCAACTGTAATCGTGTGAGCTCGTATGTGCGGAATCACACTTTGGAGACACTGGAGCTTTCATGTTGTGCAGGATAACTAGATTTTCGGAGGATTGTGTGTGAAAAGTTTGTTCCAGGCTGGGATGTGTGTGTGTGTGTGTGTGTGTGTGTGTGTGTTGCGCGATTACGTGTGTGTGTGTGCGTGCGTGTTTTTGTGTGTGTCTAAACCTCAAGGTGCACGCTGTCATAGTGTGCATGCACTCCCATCTTGGAGATGACAACAGCAAGACGAGCAGCAAAGAACTGTTCGGGATGAAGACGAGTTCTGCAGGTTGATTAGGACTTAAAACACATGTGATCTTGTCAATTCAAAAGTTTGGGTCGTGTTGAGCACACGTAGTGCAGTGCGGGACATGTCGTGGCTTCCGTGAGTTGCGCATCCGTTGCTGCGTTTTGTTGATTGTCAAACGATTGTACCAACCAGTACACAAGTTTCACTTAGAACTGGGAGGGGGAAGGAAAAGGACCGACTCCCATCGTGTGTGTGCGCGCGTGTGCGAGTGTGTGTGTGATGGCACAGCCAAGTTTGGCGGGAAGTGGGTACAGTCCAGATGCTGTTCTGGAAGCTCGTCTTTCCGTACGAGTAACTTCTCCCCTCAGATAGATCTATTCTCCGCAAGTATCAGTCCATCTCAGGGACGAAAAGATCACAAGCGATGTTCTGGCACAAAAAGGATTTGTTTGGGTGATTAGTTTTTGGCCTCGTTTCTCGTCTCGTACTTGTGTGATGGTTTGGGTGTGAAGTCGAACTGGTGTGAGTGTCGTGTTCTGATTAATTATCTTCAAGGACTGTGGTCTGGAAGACTGGAGCAGGAAGGGAGGGCGTGTCATCCGCAGCTTTGTGTATGCTGAGTACTGAGGAAGAGACTTGGCTTGGCTCGTGTCTAGAAATGGCAACAATTGCTGTGGGGGATCGGCACCAGAGCACGAGTAAATCGGTCAAATTCGACCTGCCGGTAATGTTCAAGATTCCTTGGGTTGGGTGTGGATCTGTCCTTTCAGTTTTTGAGAACACAGCTGTGTGACTGTCGTAGCGGACGCACGAGATGTTTTTTCGCTTCGTTGTGTGAGTGAAAGAAGCGCTGTGGACAAGAAGCACAATGTTGACCGACAGCAAAACATCCGTTCAGCACAAGAATATTTTGCTCGTGCGTCCTTTCAGTGGAATCGCTCCGTACGAGCACGTCGTATGTTCACTTGCAAGCAACACAAATACTGGCCGTAGTACGAGGTAAGTAGATGCAATGACAACATCACTAAATGACTCATACCACGTTGCACAAGTCATTCTCGGGAGAGATAACAAAACCAATTGAGAGGTTTGTGTGCAACATCGAAGGTTCCTCTGGCTGAGTCGATGCACAGGGTGTTTGGATTTCATTTGAAGCCGAAACAACATGAATGCCTGAGACACACCCTTCGCTTCTGAGGTGGATGGAAGAAAAGGTTTGAACCCTGTCAACTGGCTGGCAAGAAGGAGGACACACGATCATGAAGAGAGAGAAAGGAGAATGGGTACAAGAGAGTCCCGTGATTTGTGGGATCCTAAATGAATTGGATTCGATTTTGAGGACACAGGACAGGATCTGTGTGGGACTTTTTTCTTCTGGGAGGAAGGGGCGTACGTACGACATGCAGCTCTACGCTTGTGCCACAGTTTGTTGAAAAGGTTGAGGCGTGTGCCAAAGCATATATATATATCGTTCGAAAATTATGTACGAAGAACGAGCTACTGTTGTGTGTGGTGTGGAAACACAATTGATTTTTAGCAAAAATTTAATTTGTTGAGTGATTGGGATCAGTCCTGGAATGCTCTACCAGCGAAGATTTAGACGCAGATATGACAGTTGATATGATGGAACTTTATCCGTGAGTTCCTCACACGCAACGTTCAGCAACAGGGAAAGTAGGAACGAGCGCATAATTGAATGGAAAGTGGAGGCAGATCTATATCACGGTCAATGCATGCAGAAGGAAACCAGAGCTTTGACAGGGAGATTTCTGTCTGTTGGAAGGCAGCTGAGGGGTCTCTCCATTTGTCGTCAAGCTGCTTTCGTGCGTCTGCATGTGCATTCAGCAGGAACCGCCTGCAGGTTCCAACGGTACCGGTACATTCCAAACACGGAATGCAATCCTGGTATGGAACAATGAGGAAGAACAAGGTCACAGTTGTACGTACTGGGTGTGCTTTTCCAATTTTGAATTCTGTTGGTGTTCAAATTCAATCGGCAAAAAGTTTGCCATGACAAGTTTCTTTGACATCATGATCATCAAACAACAAGCTTCCTGCAGACCTTGTGAACTCTGGTCTTGTTTCTTCGAGAAAGGTTCTTATCGTGAACAAGAGTGTTCAACTGCTGTTGTCTTTGTGGCGCTTTCAAATTCCAGGCCATTTGCAGCTGGGAGAAAGGAGCGACATACTTGGCAGTCGAATCCCATTAGGATTTTCTGTCTCGTTTCTCACGTCTGTTCTTCCACACAAACCGCTGCAGCACCGCTGATGTGTTTTTCCTTTTGTGGCAAGGAAATGTGATGACCTGCCTTCTGTAGCACTGCGATACAAATCTTCTCTTTTTCCCATCGTCATGTGAACAGATGAAATCAATTTTGCGGCGGGAGCCTGACGAAAAATGGAATCTCTCAAATGGAAATTGAAATTTATATTCGCAACAGGAAAGCTGTTATTCCACCGTCTGTTCTGGGGAGACAAATAATTCCATGCCAGATATATGTCGTCGTGTTCCGTGATGTGATTTCGAGTGTGGTTAATTCTCAAAGGATTTACAAATGTGATGGATCTGAGGTTGTGAGGACTAACAATAGGTCCGGGTGACAGCGGCGGTTCATGCAGCGTCACAGCTCTGGCAACACTTCCGCCGTGAATTCTCTCACTACAGGAGTTTGCACTGTTTGCTTCGACATCGATGTTTGTGCACTTCCCGTGTTGGCGGTGCTTGTGGCCGGAGAACAACGTGGTTTGGGTGTTGTCTTCATGTCGGCTCTCCACATACTGTTGCTCAGTGGTCTGTTCGTCAATCAGGTTGCCCTGACAATCCAGACTTGTTCAGAGTGAATTGAATTTCAAGCAATCCCAATTCAAGTTTGCTTGGCCTGTTTCTCTGAGAGCAACCACGCTGTCTCTGTGTACGCCGTTCAAGAAGCCGGGGCTGAGACGATGATGTGGGGGATTTGGAGAGAAGCGAGAGACGGATTGCTTTCCTGATCGAATCTGGAGACGAAGGTTTTGGGCGTGAGGTCCAGACAAATTGCTGCGTGCCCTCTTCTCACAATGCAATTGTTCTTGAAGTACGTAAAATGCATCTTCGCAAACAACACAATTCTGGCGTTCTCTTGACCGTTTTCCGGAGTGGATTGAGAAATTCAGTCTCCTTCAGTGCGATGTTGGATGCAGACTTGAGAGGCAAATGTGATCGGAGGTTCCTTGTCAGTGACATCGACCGATTCCTTCTCCATTGTTCACAGAAGGTCGCGAGTTGCGCGCGCTCGACAAGCGTGAGTTGAGCAAGTTTGTCTGCAGGGCCCCTTGTCGGCTCGTTGATTTTCAAAGAGATGTGGTCATTTGAGTTGTCCAGGTAGAAGAGATCCAGAATGGCTGTGAGTCTGAATAATTAATTTAATCAAGGCTTGGTCTGTGTTGAAACTCTAAACATATGATCGATTTATCGAGCGTTGCCTGAAGCTCATAAATTCTAGTCTCAACCAGCGTCTCGACAGGGAGTGTGATTTAATTACCGGAGCGATAACTAATTCATTTCATAGAAAATTGATCCCTGTCACAGTTCAAATTGGGAGACGCGTCTCTGCTGAATGTATCATATGCAAATAAATTCGGCAGCGGCCGCTGTGGACTCGAGTGATGAAAGGAAACCGAAGCTACTTTGACTGCAGTCCCATCAGGTTGTGGGGTTTCCGCTGTCTCAGTGGTGTCCTGCCGGAGAAATAATTTGCAGTAAAGTTACCAATTTGGAGACGAAAGAACATTGTCAGTTTGCAGAGTTCCTTTACGGGGCCTGCGGGTTTCCCCTCTGAAGTGATAAAGTATGTATGGAATTGCCTGCAGTTTTCTAAAGAAAGGAAGACAAGTATTGCTCGGGTGTCAAGCTGCAAAGCTGTGTGCAATTGCTCAATTGGAGGCTCTTGTTTCTGCACAGGAAATGGTGAATGGTTTCCTTGCGAGATCATCCTGAAAGAGACAAACATCTCGGAATGTGGGTCACACTCTGAGGTGGATCCCGAGCAGGAGAGGAACCCTAATCAGGAGGTTCGTCTTGCAAATGTGGACAGGAAATTGAAGGAACTTGGGATCCGTCTTCAATTACACATCTGATGAATTTCTGCACATGGCATGTGATGTGAATTTCTGTTGCAATCATCGTTGGTTTCCTGAGTGATCTGGCGCAGTCCTCTTGAGTCTGGTCTCAAAGGACGCACGGGGTTGTGGCTGCAGAGAGCGACGGACACATTTGGAGCGGCGCGAGTGAAGAATGACCTGATGAATCAATGGCAGCTCCTGCACCTGCCGGCACAAGGGCCACAAACCACGCGAGGCTCTCCGAGTCAGCACCTCTGCAGCCGCGAGACGCACTCACCGACCGTCGAGCCGAGCCCCACAATGGGTCCTCTTTAATGCAGAACGCGCCAGGAAAGCGCACTTTTTCTCCCACCGAGGGGTTTGGGCAGGAAAAGACGGACGGCTTTCTGTATCTGCTGCGAGTGCGCGAAGCTGTATGTGTGTTGTTGGTAGGTACTGAAGGCTGGTGGACTCTCAAGGATTGCTCAACGGTCGCAGTTGGTGTCGCGCAGCAGAAGGAGTTGTTGTGCAGAAGGTGATGGGAGTCAAGCGAACACAGTTGTCCGCTGTCAGGGGTGAAAGCTTGAAGCCAATGGATTATTTTGTGCTCTCCGCGACATTGTAGATGCGAGAATGAACAAAGTCGTCACGCGGATGCTGTTTCTGACAGACTGAGTGTCAAGTTCACTATGATCTCACTGGCGTTTTGAGATGTTCCTGGGATGTAACGATGCTTTCAATCGTCATGTGTGCACTTCGGAGAACAAATACCACGAAAATGGGATTTGTGTCTGCAGAACGTTCAACTTCAGAGTGCAACAGGTTCCACTGAAGCATCGATTAACAGTGAAATATCTCATGTGGGCGACGAAAGGTTATCGCAATTGGGTGCTCTTATTGAGTTCTCACGATCGTTCTGAGTGCCTTCAATGTTTTTGAGTCTCATTATCAGTCATATCTCAGTGTTTGCTGAATGGAATTAGCGTGTAACTCATGAGGATACGCCAGTCTTGGAACCAAGGTTTTGATGGATATGGCACCGGTGTTGAACACAGTTGAAACAATGGAAGGTTCTGTGCTGTTTTCTCGGATTGTACGGCGACTCTGAGCAGACATGGCATCATTGAGTCCGGCGAGGATGGCTTCTCTTCAATACCAAATGCTGCACGCGCAGCTGCACGTGCAACACAACCCAAAAGCGGCTCTGAAGAGTCACCAAATGTGAGTAGGAAACGTTTCTGGTTCCTTGGAGCCGAACATCCTGCGCGCGTCGTTGCCCTGCGTGTGAAATCGTAGTGTCCGATCGATGTGCTCCAGGTCCGTTCACCCACGGTGTGTGGACATTTACAATGGTGTACTTTTATGGGAGATTTGTCACACAAAGTGTGAATGTGATGTGTAAATGACGTGATTGTTTGTAATTCACTGTTGCAGCCCAAGGTGCAGAAAGAATCCATCAATGCAGAACGTGTTGCACATGACTGTAATATGTAGGTAGATTGATGCGATATTTATTCAGCATAGGCAGCTTATGTTCGTAGCTATTACCGTCAGGATGTTGTCTGCTACGTACCCGAAAGTTTATCGCCAGCGTTGACGATCCCTTACATTTCATCGCTGGAGCTTCCGTGGCCGTGATTGATGGTTGTGTCCATCTGTCGTTGCCTGTGGTACACCGTGTCTCGTTTCTGAAGCACCTGATACGTAGAACTGAGCTGGGTGCGTCTTGCACTTGGAATGCCGATCTACACGAAGCTTTGGTGTCCTGTCGTCAACGAGACATAAAGACTGAGACCTTGTTGGGAAGGAAAATCTTCAGAAAGCGTCCTGCTTTTGGATAACAGAAGTTGGGTTTCTGTGTCATTTTGGTTGCACAAAACCAAAGGCAGCCGTTTCAGGTTTGTTGTTCCTGAAAAATTACAAGAAAGCTACGCTTGGAAAACCCGCGGTTCTCAACTTGGTCTCACGGCTCCATGACTAACTGTGTTGGCTCTGCACAGTTACCCCAACTGTGCCAGCCCAGCTGAGTTACCTAGGGGGGGGGGGTAACTGAGTTGACAGGAACACTGTAGAAACCCTTGCATGAGTCAGCTGAGTTAACCCCCCCCCCCGTAACTTAGTGAGATTTTGCACACACAGACATACGAGACCGATTGCACCAAGCCCGCGGTTTCGGCGTGCGGCGACCGCGGGCGTAAAAAGGCAGGACTTCGAGCTGGTCTGTCTCGCCCTTTGAGACACGAGGCGCGGCCACTCAGCGAAGCAGCTTTTCACGTTCTTCATGGTCTCCTTGTCACACATTAGCGCGTTGCTGCACGCGCAGGACATTTGACGTAGCTGCATGCGAAGTGTTGCGTATTCAAACTCACACATATCGGGTCATATTCAGTTCGCAGTATCAAGCTCGAGTTGCCTGTGTTAATTGAACTGGGAGGCCCTTTATCACTTACCCACCAAGTAAGGCCAGAGATTTATGTGGCAGTTTCACAGGCGGTTATCCTGCATAATGCGAGGCTCAATGGGCTGTATATTCCGATCGGCGTGCGAAGCACTTACATGCGGGGCGTGTTTGCATTGGATGCGGATTGCCCATGTTTGTACACACCCGAAAGTACACTTCCCTACTTGGGCAAAGTGGATTTCAATCATACAAAGTGATTCGATGAGGTGGCGTTGGAAATACAAATGGCGCTTTTGAGAATGCATGACTTCATTTTCTTGCATTCGAGGTTCAAGACCACGAGGACAACGATGTCACCGACGTTCTCGCATGCTTACCTTATCGTTTGGCCTGCATATGCAAAGCAAACGCACCTTGAAATTTGAGTCATGAAACACAAAAGCTGCTTCAGTTGCACGCTTCTCAACAGATTAATTTTCCAAGAATCTCGTTGTCTACTTCCGTGCCAGAATTACTTGTGGTAAATCGACCTTATCTGATGGAAACAAGTCTTCGTCTGGCAGATCACACACACACACATGGAAAAAAGGAACGTCGATCAGACGAAGAGTGTTTCGTGCACAACGTTGCTTCATGGGCGTATTCCGTGTGAAGTGGACGTAACCGGAGCGAATTGTATATCTCAGGTACAGTGAACTGTGATCAGCATAAAGCCGCTGTGCATATCTGACCTTCATTGCACCACTGCTTCAAATAAAGCTTGTTGCAGGAAGGCGAGATGCCGGTCAATGGGGACATTAGGCTGATCCGCAGTTGACAGGTTTTGTTTGTTTTTCCTTGACGCAAAAATAATTGCCCAATCTCGCTTTGATCATTCTTTTTGCTTTGATGTGAGAAAAAAATGGGCCTTGTTAATCGGATTTACTGCAGACCTTGCATCAGTTGGCGAAACGCATTGATTTGAAGAAAGGACTGAAGCTGAGTCGACATTTGATGTTTCGCTGGAGGTTCTCGTGTGGGAGCTCTGCTTGCGACATCCTTGTGATCGCTCGAGGTTGGCTCGTACTCGCGCATTGATCGCTCCATACTCGTAACGTAGACTGCATGGCACAGAAATCGACTTCCCGGATTACTGCCATTGTGGAAGCGCCTCTGATTTGATAGGGACATTTTATAGTATTATCCCGATCATTCAGAAGTAACAATGCAGCATGCAGTACTGCATTGCTGCAAGTGCAGCACGTTTTCAATGAAACTGTGCGATGGGAGTTGAATGAGATGGTTTCAGGTTGCTATTGCGAGGTCGATTGGTGAGCAAAAGTTGATCGACAAACAATGGCGTGCGAAACAATATGCTGAGATTTTCCACGTCAGCACAGAACTTGTGCTCGAAAGAAGGCTGGTTTGAGATGAATTTTTCCTGCAGTCCCAGAGGCAGCAGGTTGAAATGGCGGTATTCACGGCACGGGACGTGCGCTGAAAGCCTCTTCTGCAGCCTGTATCGAGCGCTTCTCACCCCAGATTATCTTCATTAAACAGATTCAACCTTGACAAAAACTGCAGTGCCATCGACAGTGAACAATTTTCAATCCATCAGTTTTATTGTATTGAAAGCGACAGCGTTTACTCTGCGCGTTGCAGGCAAATGAGAATAGATTGATTCAGCTATTGCGAGTAATTATACTTCATTGGTGCGTAAGAGTTGTGCCGTGAATACGCAACGAATACAAGGGACAGACAGGCCGAGGAAGGAAATGCTGACAAGTCTGTGGTGCGCTTTGTAGCCCTGTAGATGTCTGTGACAAGAGAGTTAATCTGCGAGCACACGATTGTGGGCAGACGCTTTGTTCCCACAGAAGGCACAATATCCGTCCTGTCGCCCAAAGGCTGGAGGAGAAAAGTGAACCAAACAAGTTCCCTGGGTGAGAACGTTTGTGATAGCTTGGTTTCTGGACGAAATTTCAAATGTTTTCGCAAAGCTGTCTTTGTGTTGTGTTTGGAAACTAACAATTGCAAGTAGATGGGAAAATGATTGAACGGTGCTGTAATTTCTGCACCGCATGGACTGTAATCAAAGGCCCTCGCAAAGGCACGGACTGACAACTCTCGAAGAACAGGACTTTGCGAAAACCCCAGTTTTGTTCTGCTGCTGAACATGATACCAGCTTCCATGAGCATGGCTTGTTGCTTATCTTCTCCTGCATGGATCTACTTTATCAGAATGCGCGGGTTTATTACAATCCGCAGCTTTAATTAGAGTGGGGGAGTGAAAGGAGCGAAATTGTCGTGGGAGTCAGAAATCAGCGCGCGGACTCGGGTAATAACGGGATTGCGTGTCGCTCCGGGCCGCGAGGACAGACAGCGGGAAGAGCCTCTTGAAGATGACGAATTTCTCCTCCTGCTGCTCCTCCGTTCCTTCCCGACGATCCCACATGGTCGTTCGTTTGAAGATGCACACGAGCCTTGGAGAACCTGAACATGTCAAGGTCATGGTTTTCAGTTGAAAAGGTGAGGCTGTTGAACAGCAAATTTCAGGATTTGGTCAACTGGTCTGAATTGTAAAATCTGTGTCGCCTCGTATCAGGGTGAATTGATGTCGGGGTCAAGTTTCAGAATTGACACTGAGGACGTGAGCTGGCTCCAGGATGTCCGGTCGGCCGGATTGAGACCGAAATGTGGATCCTGTCTCCAGACTGGCGCTCACGCTTGACTGATCTCATTGTCTAATTATTGGTAATTGAGTTGCATTCATTGACGATTGTGCTCGCGAGTTGGTTAATTGGAGAGTAACGAGGGAGTAATGGACTCGAACAGTTGTTCTGCTTCACGGATTTGTCTCCTTCAAATGGCCGTTGCCCCCAATTGGCGCTTGATTGATTGTGGAGTCGCGTTATGAATTGCCGTTGTCAGAGGTGGCGGGATTCGTCTCATTAATTAATTTGTCACTGCGAGCCCGTGAGCGTGGACGTCCTTGTCATCAAAGTCCATCGGGGCCAGATGTTCGGCACCAGTTCGGGATCGGATGATTCTGGATCGAAGACAGGTTCTGCTGCGCAGTTTTGACGAATACTCACCGGCTGAATGTTATCCAGAATCGGAAATCCTGTGACAAGCGAGAATGACCATATTGACCTTCGGTGGATGTCCATTGTGAAAGATGCCGAGCAAAATGCAGGCCACACGCAGAAACACCTCGAAAGGTCCAATGTTGTTGACCCCAACACATCCTCAGTCTTGAGCAACACTCAACAGAAAGTAGGTCACACGCAGGGCCGGTGTGAAAGATCCTGTGCCTGCAATAATTCAAATGGTAATTTCGTCTCATTACTGAAACATTGCATGCATGGCCGGGTCAGCGTGATGTACGTTCATTTGGGATGTAATAGAATGTAAGAGGTCCCGAGGGGCGGGGCGGGTGCAAGGGATCCGGGGAGGCAGTGGCACCCCGGGGACTTGTTACATGACTGTGTCATTCTGCTGTACTTTGTTGCATTGACAGTTAATGCGCAGAGTGCAATCCATCTCGGTGGCTTCTGGCTGAAGGAAGACTTGGGCGAAAGATCCAGGGAGCTCCGACGTTCTGTCGTGCATCTGCATCAGGGCTCATGTCTGTCGATGTCGAAGGAAGTCATTGGCATGAGGCGTGAGTCCGACTAACGTCCTCTGCCTCTGGACTGCATCAAAAAGCCTCGAATGCAATGCAGTGTCAGTGTTCCAGCTAATGTCGCCCGCCTTTCATTAGGGACCACGCGAACCAGTGCGTGTGAGCTGTCAGGCTGATGGGCCAATATTTGTTCTCAACAAAGTGCGAGTCAGCGACCCGGGCCGCGCGAGGGCGGGGTGCGCGGGGGAGGCCTGACAGTCAGATGGACGGAGTCGCGTCTCCACTCATCAGGTGAAGATGTCGCCGAGTCAACCGCGATTTGCCTCATCAGTCTTGATCACCCGGGTGGACGGCTGGTTGCAGCGATAATCAACAAAAGCTTTCAGTTCTTCGGCCACTGATCATGGTCATTGCTGAACCAAGTTCCCCGTCGGATGTTGCTCGCGTCGGGACCGCCTGGACATTGCACTTCCTGGTCCGTATGTCAGCGCATGACGAAGTTGCTCATTTGTACTCTCCCACGATCTCGAAGCTGTCACCCATAAAATAAGCCGTATTATGCAACCAGCTCCGAGGTGATAGCTGAGATTGTCGTGTGATACTCATGGTGAGAAACCTGTTGTCGCGGCTGTTATCGAATTTTACAGCGCAATTTGTTCAGAAATATGGCAGATTTCCTGTGCTCAACCAAAGGGTGATTGTTGTCATTCCAAGAAAAGTTGTGGAGTCACCAGCGGCAGGGTTGTTTTCGAAACCGTGGTTCCCCAGATAAATGGGAGGTTTATCCAATGGGAATGTTGCTGTTGACTCAGCGACCAAATTGACGAGGGCGACCAAATGTATTCACATCCGAACGAACAGTGCAGGACCGCAATCCATTCTATGAACATTTCCTGTACGCATACTGTGAACCTTGCGGCTGGGCTTATCATGGACCTGAGGACATTTAGGTGTCGATGACTCACTCGCAATAAACCTTGGGTGGAAGGAGGTGGATTCGAGATAAGTGTGGGCACAGGGGGATTTGCGTTGAAATTAATGATGATTGTCTTGAGAAAACACTGTGTGCGCGTTATCGTGCGGGGAAGCGACGCAAGTTCGTCAGGTCTTGCGCAGGTCGCGTGAAGCTGTCGGAGTGTGATGTCTGTCTGAGCGCCTGTACCAACATGCACGTGTTGGCTGACTTGGTTTGGTGCTTGTGCACCTTGAGCCAGTGGACAGACTCCCAGCCGTCGAAGAGTGATCTGTTGGTCTCAGTTTGTGGTTTCCACACCAAAAGCAGACGCACCACAGTGGAACACTGTTGCAATGTTGGTGTAATGGTGTGAATATGCAGGAGGGAAATCTTCCAAACAGGTCTGTTCTGCAGTATGTCATGTCATACATTCGTAAAGCGCTGGTCCACGTGGTCGACTTCAAGCGGAGTGGATGGCGTCTCACGAGACTCACTCGGGAGCATCAAAGGTGGATGCAGACTATCAGCGCTGCACCATCCCACATCCCATTAATGCTCCATTTCTATTCCTCAGGCCTGTTGATCAGGTGCTAACTACGACGGAGAAAATGGCAAACGACTGGCAGGGTCACGACGAAATAGCCGCATCGTAGCGGAGTCCCTTCCATTGATCGTGTTGATTTAACCTCAAAAAAGGCGGACCGCGGCGGAGGTGGTCGGATTGAACGGCATAATGAGTTTCATGACTAGCTTTCCAAGTACTTCATATTGGGGAGAACGCCGCAGCTTAACGACTGTTAAGCACCAGGGCTTTTGTTGCTGCAAGTCATATCTGATCCTGAACATGGCAACTTCTGAATGGCGCCAAGTCAACTTCGAGGAACTTGGTATCCAGAGCTCAGGGCGCTCTGCGTGAAATTTAATGATTCGAAAATGACCTTCAAATTGTGTAGCACTTAGAACTGGATGAAATATTCAGGAGAAGCTCCTGAACCCTTGACCTGTGTTTTGGACAATTAGCTCGCCGTTTTGGGTGCCCAGAACATCCGGCTGGTTTTACGGCCACAATGGCGATCTGCACTTTGCTGGTCACCTGTGTCGTGCACTGATTAGGTGGACATTAACTGACCATTCTGCGGCGCGGTTATGGCCTCTGCGTCATCAGTGTCCGAGTAAACTGCATCAGTTCAATGCTGCAGCGCGTGAAACGTGCGAGGCACGCAGCGTGTGCAGCCAGTGTGCGTTGCTGACATACGAGGATCGTCTCAAAATAGACCGATTACTCGTCATCCTGGGGACATTTTTGTTGCGATCTTTCTTCTGAGAGTGAAATCTCATTGCAGAGGGATCGCTTGTCGATCCCACGATGCACTGACCTGCCGGTTACTTGTGGCCTTGTCCTCACTTGACCCAGATGTTCTAGGGTCACAGATAGGTCGGCGATCCGAGTTGGCATGCCACTTTGAGATGTTTGTGCTTTGGTTCTTAGTCCTTCTCATCCAGTTTGAGACTGAAATTGACTGTTTGGCGATCATGTCTCACCAGTGCCGAATCGAGCAAAGGTCAGTCATCAAGTTTTTAGTCCGGCAAGGTGCCATGCCCATCCAATGTTGGAGGCAACTGCAGACTGTCTATGGAGCTGACCGCGCCCTGGGCAAAACCCAGACCAGATCTTGGCACAAGAAGTTCCGTGAAGGGGATCTGGATACTGTCACCAAAGACAAACCCAGGAGTGGGCGTGGTCGATCCGGGCATTCCCAAGTGAACATTACTGCAATCCAGAACCAAGTCAATGAAGACCGGAGGCAATCTATGCGTGAAATCTCAGCTGAAACTGGCATTTCTCACTCCACTGTCCAGAGGGTGTTGCGCAAGGATCTCCGGTTGAGGCATGTCAGTGCCAAATTCATCCCTTGGATCTTGACAGATGAACAAAAAGCATTCAGAATCCGGATTTGCCAAGAGCACCTTGACTGCTTCAACCAAGAGGGCATTGCTTTCCTGCAAAGAATTGTGACAGGAGATGAGAGCTCACTGCCCACTTTCTCTCCAGACACAAAGATGAAGACCGCCCAGTGGATGCCAAGAGATGAGCGCCGGCCCAGAAAAGCCTTGAGATCCAGGACAAGGAGATTGACCATGATCATGACCTTCTTTGACTGTAATGGTTTGATTCACTCAGAATTTGTTCCTCAAGGGGAGACAGTCACAGCTGACAGTTATTGTGCAACTTTGGCACGCCTCCGGGAGAAAATCTGCCACAAAAGACCTCACTTGTGGGTCAAGACAGATGGGTAGAGGCATTTTTTACTCCACCATGACAATGCCACCCCGCATACTGCGGTTCCAACTATTGCTGCTTTGGGTGAAACAGGCACTGACATGTTAGCCCACCTGCCCTACAGCCCGGATTTGGCCCCGAACGATTATTTCCTGTATCCAGAACTGAAGAAACACATGAGGGGTGTCGTCTACAGATCCGTCCAGGAGGTGCAAGCTGCTGCTCTGAGAATCCTGCATGACATTCCACAGGAGTTGTTTGAAAATGCCATCAAAGACCTGCCTGTCCGTTGGGCCAAATGTGTTCAGTCTGGAGGTGACTTTTTTGAGGGTGATGGCCTGCAGATTCCAGATTTCATGGTGGAAGTCTCCGGATCCGAGGATTCAAGTGACACAGATGACTGACTGTCTGAACATTGCGATCGCTGTCCACAACTTTATCAAATTTTGTTGGGTTCATTTTACACTTCTTTTGCAAATTTCTGTGCTTGTTGGCATGTTGGCATGGTTTATTGGCATGTTTTCTTGAAGTATTAAATGTTGGCAGCATCAGAAGTTGTCGCCTTGTGCTTCAGAACGGTCGCGATCGGTCTATTTTGAGACGATCCTCGTACGAAGCTCACAAAAGGGAATCTAGAGCACAAGTGTACTCGTATTGTCGTGGGCAGTTTACAGCATTTTGTCAGAACTGCGAGTATCTCGGAGATGTTTTGTTGCAGAATGAAATTTTTGTTTGCAAAGTTCCACACAGCGTTGCTGTCACTGAGGTAATTTGAGCTGTCTGAAGTGTACTTGAGCATAACATTGCTTGGACAGACCGCACTGTTGGAAGACCACCGCGTCCAAACTTTTGTTCGTTCTCTGAAGCTTTGGGTCCCAATCAGGGAGGTCCTCAGGTATTCAGATCAAATTCAATGGGTCCAGACAGAAACTGAGTTGATAGAATTACGCCTCAGGAACATGGAAAGTGTGGGCAAAGCTGCCGAAACCGAATTTGAATTGGAATGTCTGCGCTGTGGAGGAAGGTCAATCAACGTGAACGCCATTTACATAAGGCATTATCCAATCCGCAGGCAACCAAATTTAATTTGGCTGTGAGATTTGTCGGCTTTCTGTAGCCACAGAAGCACTCGTTTGCGTCCGTTTTGACGACAAGTAGCGTGTCGCTGTCCGAGTTCAATCTGGTTGAATCCCGCCCCCACCCCCCTTCTTCTGTCCCCACGTTTTGCTGTACCACAACTTCACCAACTTCTGCATGTTGGCAGTCCCGAACCGCACAGCCATACGGAATTGTACGTGTATTCTGTGGACGTAAGCAAGAGACGTTATGACTGGTTGTAATTATGTACACCACGGCATGAATCACTCGCTACGACATCCTTTAACGATGCAGATGGGGCAGCTCTGCAGCTGTATTCATCTGTTGATGGATGCATCCGCGGCGATGTGAATACACAAACATCCCCGTCGTTTGAGCCTCGTCTGTGCTGAACGTACAAAGTCGTATCATTGTTCACTGCGCTTTCGTCGCCGGCACGGGTGTACTGGGCTCACACACAGTTGCTGGTGGGGAGCTCCAATCACAGTTGTATTGATCGCTCCGAGACCAACTATTGGTTTTGGGACGTGGTGGATCGAGCCTTGCCGTCAGAATAACAGCGATGTGCAGCTGTTGCGCCTGTGGAAGATGCAGCTTCGTGCGTGTGTGCGCGATGCGGATCAGAGACGACCCTGTGTGCGCTGTCTGTATCGTGGCTGGTCCTGACCAGCGCTGCGCAGATGGCGGGCTCGACCAGCGGGACAATATGTCAGCAGGATACTGGAGTTTGAGTCATCCTGCAGCAGGCCGGCAGCTACAGCCTGCTGCGCTCGCCCGTCGTCTGCCTGCAGTCTGGTCCCAAGCTGGGATGCACATGAGTTGGTTCAGCATGAGCAGAACCAGGATGTCGTCCTGAAGTACAAACAGGGAACGAAGCCCGGTGTCGCCAGGATGGCATTACTCACTGGATTTTTACAACACTATTGACAACACGTCACGACTCAGATGAAACTTTTTGCAAGGTCAGCATTGCTCTTCAATTCCTCTTTTGGTACATTTGGTGAGTTGGTGTGGGGAGAGTGGTCAGTTCGTTTCGGTTGTCTCGTGTGTTACTGCGTTGAAATCTCCGAAATGGGCCATTGCGGCAACAAGAAGAGAACATTGAGTGAAATGTGCAGAGCTGACAGCCCCAGCAAAACGCTGAAGGAGTTGCACAACAACGTGTTCAATCTGCTCATTCGTAGAAAACGGAGAAAGCTGTACAACAACGAGTCTGGATTAGAGATCATTTGGTACCGTACTCATTCTTTCACTTGGTGATTGGGGACAGGAGAGCCAGTCGGGCGACCAATGGCAGCGGGATAATGTGGATGACGAAAAATGGAGAACCTGCAAGGAGACAATGTGTTGTAAAGCAGCTCATGATGGACATTGTTTCGTTTGTCGACGGAATTCACCGTCTGAGTTTGTAGCCAAGGGCATGTCGAGCAAATTTGGTTTTGTCTCTTGCCTTGTGTTTTTGAGATGCCAAGGTGGTTTTGACCTGTTTCTTCTTGGTGTGTTGCAGGAGCGCCGTTCTACAGGAAATCGAGATGGAAGAAAAGCGGCGCAAGTGGCACCTGGATCAGCTGCTGGAGGTGCAGAAGAAACTGGAGGCTCTGCCTGTATCCGACACGGTGAGTTGATATTTCGCAACGTTTCTGAGCGTGTGTGCGCGCGACACGGCTTGAGGATCAGGTGCACACAAAATCGATGGTAGGTGTGTGCGCTTGAATTTGCCTGTCTTGGGATGTTGTGTTCATGATTTGTCGTTCATAGACAGTCGAATGAACTTCCCCAAATGATGTCAGTCTTTTTGTTCGAATGATGTGCGAGTTTCACATCCTGTCGTGACTGGAAGCACAGGCAGGAACCATTCTCAAGAAACAGTTGTGTTCTTCCCACTGTTCAGGCAGCCAGATCCACCGTGGCCCGTGGCACGAATGCGCGCATTGCGTTTAGTCACTGGAGCCTCCAGGCTACAGGAGCTTTACGACGCATTTCCAGATTGGCCAATCATTGAACATTACCCCGTATTGATTTTAATGCTGTGGAAATGCCTTCAGATGAATCTTTATTGCCGCATGTCTTTTTTGCAGAGAGGATGGGCATTCATGGGTGTACCCATTGGGTGGTTACACCGTGGTTGACCTTCAGGTTGAACCACATTCCAACATTGTTGTGCAGCATATGATCTGGATTGACTCCCGGTTGTACAACATCAACGTCTTTTCCTCCAGGTTCAAAAAGAAAAACAGGAGTTGAAAAAGGAAGATTTCGCCGAAAAGTAAAGTCGAGGTTCAGAGACGCCCGAAAAGCATCAATGCGAAGAACACTCGAACGTGCATTAGTCGAATTGGGGGCATTTTACACGAGCCAAAGTTACGCGTTTCAGTCGTTGACATTGATGCAAATTCTGATGGATGTGGGATCACTTTAGCGGAGTCGACAGTAATGCAAGATGCTCTCAGGTGGAAAATGCAGCTAATTTTTCCAACTTGGTGCAGTAAGTCGACCCGATGATCTCTGCCATATTGGGAGGAAAGCTGCAGAAGTTGGAGATTCTGAATCTGATCGAAGTGGATTGAAGAAAGAATTACAATGGAGTGACGGCTTCTTTGAGATGAAATGGTTTTCGGTGGCAAGAGGGAGGAGGGTTGATAAAAATAGAATGGACAAAAATGGAGGAAACATGTTCATTGATCCGAGTTGAGAAAGCGTCGTGTTTGGATGCCGCGTGTTTACTCGTCGCCGTGAAATGGATCGCGATCTCTGGACCTCGGCGGGAAGTTCAGATTTCCCCATCTTGTGGTTGGTTGTAGAATGAGCGAATTTTCTGTCTTCCAGGCACATCAGAAAAGCATGGCCATGAAGCCTTGTAACATGGTAGGTGTGACCAGGTACAATTGTTACCATCAAGTAGGTTTTATGGGAGTTTGATGGAAATGTTGCATGCGAATGCCCGATACATGAAACGAATGGCCAAGCCCAAACGATTGCCTTTTGCAGGTTAATTGAGCACTTCTTGCAATTCTGCAATACGAGGTTTGTACACAAAGAGATGCATATCAAGCTGTCGCTGCGGATTTTTTGAAGTAAGTCACAAGTCAACTTCAGGATCAACATGTCTTTATGCCAACTTTGTGTGAA
>JAAUXT010079280.1_pt1 | contig 46012 bp, 54 predicted proteins | sample 7278171 | NCBI WGS metagenome assembly JAAUXT01 (sample SAMN14350112, study PRJNA611818) | marine sediment metagenome | isolation source: surface marine sediment (1.8m) | place: French Polynesia: Moorea | collected 2018-08
CACACTCACTAACTCTCTCTCAAACTCACACACACTCACACACACTCACACACACACACACACTCACACACACACACAACTCGCCCCTTCAAGGCACTGCACAAGCAAAACCTCTTCCAAAATTCGGCGACAAACGCTTCTTCCAAAGCAGTGAAAATCTGACACGCTCGACAAAAAGTTGAACCCAAGGCAGCAAAAACGTTCGCACAGGGAAAACACGTGTTTAACGGAAAAAAGAAACCGCCAGACGTCAAGCAGAAAAGTCAAAAAGACGCCGCGTGATGTTCTATTGTGTCAGAAAAGCTGCACGGCCATTGTTCGTTCGTGCTTTTCAAGTCTTGATGAGCGCGACTTGAATTTTTCTCAGTTGGATGAAAATAACAACTTCCCGCCAAATGTTGCAAAAAATCTAGTTTCTGTGAGAAATGCTCATTTGTGTTTTCTAAACTTGTGTCCACAGAACTGACTTGGAAAATGCCAATTGTCTTCAGCTTTCCTCAAACAAATGAGATAGCATCCTCTTCAACAAAAAGTCTCAGCTTGAAAAGTCCATGGACGCTTTGTCTTTCCAGCCCAGTCTCCGAAAGAGAGAAATTTCCACCATCCTTCCTCCATTCTGCGTACGGATCACTACAAATCACGTGATCCAGGCTAATTCCATTGATCTTTGATGGATAAAAATATCCCCGCCACTGATCATCGCACAATGGGTAAAAATGCGCATGTACATACCTGAGTGATCCCGGAGCGGGTATTCACAGCGTTAAGCCTCCCAGGCGGAACCCTCAACAGAGCTTCGTCTCTATGTACAGGAGTCCGGGTGCAGAACAACAGTAGCGAGGTTTAGCAGCTTGGTTCTCCGGTGTCCCCGTCAGGTGGGCCCAGAGAATAGGGAGTTTTAGCGAAACGTGTGTTTTGAATTGGATGCGGTGCCTCAATGAGGTCAGTTAACACGAACGCTGAGACCTGTCAAAGTCACTTTTTTGTGCCGAGAAAAACTTAAACCCAAGGTCATCCATTCAGTACTTTGAGCAATGATGTGTGTGGCCCACGAAACACGGGGCACCGGACGCATTTGCTAAACCTCCCCAATGACAATGTCAGCAATGAGGCCAACTTCACCCTTGTACTTCTGCCCAGCACACGGGCCACCGAAGAACACCAGTGAAAATTTCAGGTGCTAAACCTCGCTATTCTGGTGTCCTCTGGTCCTTCCTGTCCCGCGCAATGCGTCCCGCGGTCCCCCTTCCTTCCTACAGCAGGCGTGGTGTGGAGTGGTCGGTCGACCGGGGCGCCGCGTGTTTTGCCGCTGCGGCAGAGAGAAGTACATTTGCCATTGACAGTGTTATTGTTGTGGTGCTGGACTCACGGCACTTTGGCTAATAGTCAGCGACGTGGTCCGTGAATGCAACACAAAAGCCGCACTTTTTACCCGCAGTTCCACGCAGGTTGTGTCCATTGGTGAAAAGTGTTGGCGTGAAGCAGGAAGCAGCTGGAATGAAATGCCACCAAGGCCTGGGTTCACACAGATGTAAACACGTGCAGGTTCACACTGGATGCGTGCTGTGTTGCGTCCCGAAGCACCACAATCCACAGGCGATGACGCGATCGCTCAGGGTGGAGACACACTGAAGCGAGACGCGCTGTTGCGTCGTGCTGTTGCGTCGTGCTGTTGCGTCATGTTGTTGCATCGTGCTGTTGCGTCGTGCTGTTGCGTCACCCCATTGAGTTTGTATGGGGGCTGCTGTTGCGTCTTCTGACCACTCTGAGAGCGGTTGGGGTGAGGCAAAGGCTGACCCAATGCAGCGACGCAACGGTCACTCCCAGCCCCCAGTGACACTCTGCATGTTGACTGGTCCTCAGGCCTGACCGCACGCGCACGAGACCCGGCGTGGACCCGTTGCAACGAAAAGCCCATCAAGGCCCAGATTGGTGCAGGAAGCAAGATGTTTTGCGTGTCAACAGAAGTTCTGAAGACCGTGTCCACACTGGATGCGACGTGCGTTGCGTCCCTAGCAACCACCAATCCACATACATGCGTCAACATCCCTGTCTGATTCTGGGATGCTTTGCTGGACCTGACCTGAAGAACTGCAATGAATTGCATCCAAGGCAGGGTTCACATGGGGAGTGCGTTGCATCTTCAGTGCATGTCCGGACTGTTCCAGGCGTTGATTCCCTGAAACCACACCCAAAAGGGGTTTTCACATTGGGTGACGCGCGGTCGTTTTCTGGGCTGACGTCAAAAATTCCACCATTGGTTTCAACGTTAAATTTTGACGACGACGTCAAAAACCCGACCGCGCGTCACCAATGTGAAAACCGCTGAAGGTAAGAACATGAGATGCACTGCGCATCGCATCCCGTGTGAACCTGAACCTGTGATGACGTTCTCTGGAACCAGAGGAGACAAACAGACACGTGTCCGGATACAACTATCATTGCCTCACAAAGTTACAATGGCGGCGTGGTCGTTGTGCACCTGCGACACGCCACCTCAAACCTTCCCTTTCATACGTATCCCTTCGTCCAATGGTGTCAATTCAATGTTGTTTTGAACACTGCGTCCCAGATTCGAATTGTCTATGGTGTTTGGGAGAAGGTGGGGAAAACATGGCACAGGAGTTGAACTTTCGTTTCCAATCCACGCGCGTCTGTTGTTGACCCGCGCGAAACTACGGACAGGCCCAGAGGCGGATCCAGGGACTGGGCAGCTCAAGGCGTGGCACCTGTTGCCACACAGTTTGAAGGGACAGTGTTTTCGGGTGTCGGGTGGGGCTCCCGATGCAGGACCCCACGTCTGCAACAACCCTTTGTGATCTTGTAAACACACACACATACACACACACACACACACACACACACACACACACACACACTGAGTGCGTCGCATCCTTGTTTATTGGTTGAAGCCTGCAGCCTGCCCTGCTGCGTGGGATTCCCCTTCGAGGATCCAGCTTCCTGAGTCTTCGGTGACAACTCGGGGCTGGGCGAACTGTAACTCCAAACGCACTCAGGTCAGATCCAGGGTCTGAACCCTTGCCCCCCTTGAGATCTGTCTTCAACTTTTGAGTTATTTTGGCTGCAAGTTTGAGCGAGAAACCTGCTGGGCGTACGGCTCAAAACTGGGTGGCAGAAAAAAATTGTCCAGGGTCAAGGGGGCCTGTGGACTCCCCCTGGATCAGCCCCTGATGTTACTTGGTGACGTCACTTTGACGTCACGTTCACTTTCCTTGATGTACTGCATGGGGTGATTTCTCTCTCCCGTGTGTGTGTGTGTGTGTGTGTGTGTGTGTGTGTGTGTGTGTGTACCTGTGTGTACCTGTGTGTGCCTGTGTGTGTCTGTGTGTACCTGTGTGTACCAGTGTGTGTGGTGTGTGTCTGTCTGTGTGTGTGTGCCTGTGTGTGTCTACCTACAGGTGTGTGTGTGTGTGTGTGTGTCTGTGTCTGTGTGTGTACCTCTGTGTGTACCTGTATGTGTGTGTTTGTGTGTACCTGTCTGTATGTCGTCTTACGACTCCTTTGGATCCACCACCCACTGTTTTCAAGAGGTAACAGGGACAACGCGCAACAACACAACTGGGCGTGAGAGACCTTCCTGCTGTAATGGACCCGTGATATGCTGTGGTCATTCAGTTCTGTTACATACGGCTCCGGGCCAGGGCTGCACTCAGAACGGTCAGACAGTTGAAATATAGAGCCCACGCACCTCGACTCCGAGCGATTAGCAGAGCCATTCTCCAGACTGGGGACAGTAATGGATGCATTTGCACAGAAGGGCAATCGAGGTTCTCAGCCGTGTGGTTTTTTTTCTCCAAGGGTTGGTTGTTTTTCGAATGGCTTTGAGACTGTCTCTTGTGTGTGTGTGTGTGTGTGTGTGTGTGTGTGTGTGTGTGTGTGTGTGTCAGGTCAAATTAGAGCCAGCAGACAGGAGGAGATTCTCGAATAGACCAAACACGGGGGCTGTTCCTGGTGATTTGTTGCGTGTGCGTGTGTGACCTGAAGCAAACACGCACAATCGGACCAATGTTGTGTGCGTGTGTGCGTGCGTGTGCGTGTGTGTGATTCTCTTTTAGTGTTGATTGACCATCAAAATGTTCAGCTTCAGTGAACACGAGAAGTTGCGATTGGTCCAAAGTCTGGACAAGAAGTTCAGAGTTGAAGCACTCGATTCGTCTCACTGTTTGGGAAGAACAGCTTCACGAACGAAAGAGGAGGAGGAGGAGGAGGAGGAGGAGGAGGAGGAGGAGGAGGAGGAGGAGGAGGAGGAGAACAATTGAGGGACGGGGCAGAGTGCAAATACTTGGAACCAGCACAAAATGGGGGGGGGGATCTGACTTTGGGCTCCTGACCAACGTGCACAGGTGTTGAGAATCCTAGTGCCATTTGAAGTGCCAATTGTGAATTGTTTTCGTTGGAAGTTCACTTGTCCGGATCCCCTGGACCCTTGCTCCCCTGACCCCTGGATCTGGAGGCTGATGTGCGCACTCCCTTCCCCCAACACACACTTTTGCATCAGGACGTGTTGTCAGTCTTTCCACACAGTAGATCTACTCTTGCGGGGAAAAATATCCACAGTTGCGAGGGTCTCAGGTGAGAGCTTCGTCTGCCGTGCAGAAATCTTGCGAAACGCGTCAGGTACACTCGCATCACTGGAACTGCCGAGTCTAGAAAGCTGTTCTGCAGAATGTGGACGTGTGTTGAGTTCAGTGCGCGAAGCAGCTGAAAGGCAAATGCGTGTTGGCAGGAGACAGACAGATTGTTTTTACCTTTCCTGCGCTGGGTGTGGGAGAAGGGAATGTGTTCAAAATCAACCGCGCAAGATGTGGAACATCGTGGGAAGCATTGTTTTCGTTCTGGTAAAATTTTGCGGGCCCAGTTCTACAGGTTCCTTGCTGAGGTGAAAGCGTGCAGGTCGGAACCAGGAGGACAATGGGACCCGGCTTGGGAAAGAGGTAAATCTGAAGATCTTGGCCACGCGGCCTCTGGCCTCCTGGACCCCTGGACCCCTGAATCTCTGGACCTCTAAACCTCTGAACCCCTGGACCTCTGGACCCCTTGGACCCCTGGCCTCCTGGACCCCTGGACCTCTGGACCCTGGCCTCCTGGACCCCTGGACCTCTGGACCTCTGGACCCCTGACCCCTTGGACCCTGGCCCTCTGGACCCTGGCCCTGCAGACATCTGGCCCTCTGGCCATGAGGGCCCCTGGACCCTGGCCCTCTGGACCCTGGCCCTGCAGACATCTGGCCCTCTGGCCATGAGGGACCCTGGACCCTGGCCCTCTGGACCCTGGCCCTGCAGACATCTGGCCCTCTGGCCATGAGGGCCCCTGGACCCCTGGCCCCTGGCCATCTGGACCCCTGAACATCTGGACCCTGGCCCTCTGGACCCCTGAACCTCTGGCCCTGCAGACCTCTGGAACACTGGACCCCAAGACCCCTGGTAATCTGGACCCTAGACTTCTGGACCCAGCCCTCTGGCCCTCTGGACCTCTGGCCCTCTGAACCTCTGGACCCCTGGCCCTGCGGACCTCTGAAACCTCTGGACCCCTGTCACGTGCATTTGTCCTGTCTGACGTTTGAGCTAAGGGTGAAGGTGCTGGTGAGGCTTCGAGTGCTGAACCCAGACACGCCAGCAGAATCTGCACACACACACACACACACACACACACACACACACACACACACACACACACACAAACGACTTGCAAGACTTTTGGGGAGAAAATGTCCCTTTATGAAAATTTGTGCGTCGACTGAAATCATGGAGTGGATCCAAGAGGCCCAGTAGCTCTCCCACCCGTTCACTTGCCGGATCGGTCCTCTTTTGCCTTTTATTGCCATTGGTCGTGTGTTTGTGTCTCTAAAACTGCCTTTTGAGGGCAGAAACAGAACCTCTTTCGTCTCCCACACGTCGCCACCGACAGCCACCTTAATTGGTGAACCATGAACCGTGAAGCGTCTGCGGAAGCCATGTTTGTGATGACAAATCCTACTGTCCGCTTGGTAATGATGAGGCCAAATTGTGCCCAACGAGGACGGAGAAGATTTGCGCTTTTTGTCCTGATGTTTTTGCGAACGCGCGTGTTCTGATTACCGCAAAAAATGTCACTGGAACTGGGGTCGCTCGTGGGTTGAAGGCATGCGCAAGTGGACTGACCATTTGATCTGGGACACAACCCAAAGGAGTTTGAATTTGGATTTTTTTCCCGTGAGCAGAAATTTGTATCACCAACAGAAGCGACGCAGGACTGTGTGGACAGTCTTCTGCTCCACTGGAATCCAGGAGACCCACCCAACTTTAACTCGGCAGATTTCAATACTGCACTCACAAAACATTCACGGGTCGAATTTCGAGGCTGGTCCAGGATCCAAGCAAAAAAAAAATGTTTGGGTGACACCTGGATCTCTCCGTGGATCAGAGGGTGAGTCGCCGCTGTCCTTCACCCCTGGATCCACCCCCTGCAGTTTGCACCAAGCACTTTTCTTTCTTTCCATTTTTGGCCAATGCTGCTTGCAGCGATTGCACAGAAATCATTTCAGAAATTCCCGTGAATGTCTGACACAAAAGCCGCTGTCCATTCACTGCTTTGATTGTTTGTCCGGAAGTGTGTGTGTGTGTGTGTGTGTGTGTGTGTGTGTGTGCGTGTGTGTGCGTGTGTGCGTGTGCGTGCATGTGTGTGTGCGTGTGTGTGCATGCGTGTGCGTGTGTGTGCATGTGTGTGTGCGTGTGTCTGAGCTTGTGTGTGTGTGTGTGTGTGTGTGTGTGTGTGTGTGCGTTCAGCCATCCTGAAAAACAAAAGCGAAAAATATCACTGCCAAGATTTCATTTTACCCCGAGGAGTGTTTGCCTTTCCCAGTCTCTATCCCCTCAATTGAACAATTTTCTTATTGGTTTCATGCCGCTCGATTGAGCTTTGAAATATCTTTTATCCCATCGGGTGAGAAATCCTCGCCACAGGGGTAAACAAACTCCCTTTTGTATTGAGGGAGGTTTCAATGAGATATTCTTTGTGGAAAAGGGCCTCAAATGAAGCGAAAGAGACAAAAGATTTTTTCCACCGGTCCTGAAGATACTTACCCTTCAAACTCATTTTCCTTGAAAAAAGTCATCAATTGATACTCAAACATCAAAAATGCTGCCAAACTTCCATGAATACAGACGAGGTTTCCTGACACTCAAAACCCTCTGTCTGTAATTCCAAAAGGATGTGAAACAAAAGAATGAGAGAGCAATTTCTTCAAGAGTTTTGTCCCCCAATCTGGATGTGGGAGACAAAGTTCATTCAGCATCTCCAATTTCAATCAACAACTCGACGAGGACTCTCGTCTTGTGTTTTGTGTGTCACTTGAGATGTCCACTGCAACTTTCAAGTCTTTTTACACGTTATGAAGTACTTCCTGTTTCTTCTGCTTTTGCTTCAAAAATGGCGGATGTGTCACTCAGACATATTTGTGCAAAAGATTTGTCTATTCTGTTATGGATGACACCCAAAAGTAATTTATTTTACGTTTTGATTCAACACAGGAAAAGATTTTTTATTCCCGACAAAAAGGTGCGAAGTCCATGCAGAAAAGAACCCCATAGGAGAGCATTAAAAATTTCTCAGTCCTACTTGATTCTGAAATCAATCACCCTGGGACATTTTGGTCAGAAAGCAAACTTTTTGACGACCACAGAGTCGAAATCTCACGCATTTTCTCCTGCAAAACTGAGACAGGCGAACTGTTGTATTGACCTGAACCACGCGTGAAGTCGCTTTTGCCTTCAGTTGCTTTCTCACATTGGCTGATCTTGAGTACTTTGGGAGGATGGGTGAGTCGAGGCTGTCCCACAGAGGACGTGGCTCACGCAGATCAGCGGGAACCTGTTCGTCCTGCTCAGTTGCGAAGAGGTTCCCGCCTGTCTCGATTGGGACAAGAAACATGAAAATCCGGACACTATCATAGTCCTTCAATTGGAACAAGTTTCAAAGCACATGTATCTGGGCAGCTTTTGCAAATCTGTCCAGTCTTTTGACTGGAAACAACTTTGCACAACCTGAGCTCTCAGCAGCTCTATTCTGTCTCCCTGGTTTGGTTGGTTGGAAATTGTCAAAGAAAGGCCTCGTGGACTGGGAACAGGAGAGACGGACGGAGATGAAAGATGGCGCGCTCATTTTTCAGGATTCCTCAGCGGAAACGACTCAAGACGTTGAGCGATAAAACCTCCGTCTCTTGAGCACGTCTTGCACTTCCACTATCAAAGCTTCTGTCACACTCAAAATTTCTCAAGTTTATTGTTTCAAACTTCCTTCCAAGCACAAGTAAAGATTTGCACGCAGTTGTTGAAAATTATTCTTTCTCGAGACTGATTTGGAGCTTCCCCCCCCGTGCCCCCCCCCCCCCCGCCGAATTTCAGGAATAACGCAACCCCCGCTCCAACTTTTTGCACCACAGGCACAAATTTTTCTGTGCGTGGCAATTTTTCAACGCGGGTGGTGAGTTTTCCAGGGCGTCACACAGTAAGGGTTTTCACATTGGTGACGCAGCGACAAAAAATTGACGCCTGCGTCAAAAAGTCTGTGATCGGTCTGGACCGATAATTTGATGCTCTCCATTGGGTGTCATGTTGACTTTGATGCCCGCACATCAAAATTTTGACGCACGCGTCAAAAAGTCTGACGCCGCCCAGCCTATGTGAAAACCCTCACTGCGGTGACTGTTCCGTCCCTTGTGCCACCTTTTGATCCAGAGACTGAGTTTCTTTTGCGTTTGCTTCAAGAATCTACCATTAAAATCTGTTTTCCTCTCTTCGCTCAGTTCAATGTCCATGCACTGTCCGTCACATTTTTGCGCGAAATGCCACAAATGTGGCTTCCCCCACACAACTTTGTCACAAACATTTGCAAATACAAAAGTTATTGTCCAGAAAAATATTGTGTCTCGAGGCTTTTGTCGTCGTCAAGCACTCTGTGGAGGCTTCCCCTATTGTCTGTCACCGAGTGTGAGCAATTCCAGTTTCCTTCTTATAAAACGCAATTTCCTTTGTCCAATTGCTTCATTTGAAAAATTCCCACCGGTACGAGGTGCAGTCAACAAACAGAAACATATTAAAAACACCAAAGTTTGTTTATTCTACTGAATTCAATGCCAAAAAAAGTATTCAAAAGTCGCAGTCATGTGTGAGCGCCATTTCCATATTTTCCAGATTCAGCCTGGGGAACTTCCTGATTGAAACAATGTGGACATTTCTTTCTTCTAATCCCACTCCTCCCATCATGGTTTGATGACCCTCACCTCAGTCAGACTCACAGAAGTATGAATCCCTTGATTGAACGCAGAACAAATATTGGGAGGGCAAATCTCGCTAACACCCACTCGAGGCTACAGCGTATTTGTACATTACCTGTGTACCTGAATGGACGACGCTGCTGGACCCTGTTTAGGAAGTACTTGATGAGAGGATTAGTGGTCCATCACTGACCACAGGTCAACAGGTCAGCTGAAGCGTCGTGAGGGAGGTTGGAGCACGGTGCTTTTGTCTCAGAATCTACAGCTACAGTGATAGTTGAGCCATGAGAGCAAAGTCATGAAAGAGATTCAGCCGCTTTTGGATTGTCTACCTGCTGAACGTTTATCTGCCTCTGCCACTGGTGGAGTGAAGAAGCCTCACAGGTACAGGCCTGGAATTCCAGGCTCAGATCTCTCAGAAAAGCACTGAGCAAGCTGCCCTTCCAGCGTCTGGTCCGTGCGTGTCAAAGACGTACCCATGCAAAGGACACACCCAAACAATTGCCTCTGTTTTCTGCTCCCAAGGTTCATGAAACAATGCTGAGATGCCTTTCTTGTTGTGTTCAGTTGTGAGGGAAAGGAATGCCTGCGCCTTTTCCTGAGTGAACAAAACTTAGCACTGACGGGGCCTGGGAATCAGGAGCACATCTGAAAGCAGAATGCAAACTTCGAAAAACTGCATTCAGACACCCGAAATTATTTTTGTGTGTTTTCAACAGACATGTCTTCCTAAAATCCAGGGTCTCAGGGGATTGAGCTCACGACCGACACCGACATGTCCATTTTGTCAAAACAAAATGCACCTCAAGACTTTACGAAGTGGGACCGGAAGTCCTCCACACGTCATCACGTGTTAAAACACGTGTTAAACGCGTCAAAAAAAGCGCGAGAAAGCGGGAAGAATAATTCTGAGAGGAGCCACCGGTGTGTCGTCCGTGACATCAACAGCCTCTCAACAAGAACAACATCAGCGATTGACACTTTTTTATCCACTTTTCTATGTTCAAGTGGCTCAACACAGTTTCAAAAGGCAACGCGTAACAACTTGTAACCATTTCGAAACGCATTGTTAACAGCGACCTCAGGAGACTGAGAGGGAGTGTGGACAGCACTCCAGTGGTGAAGAACATTGGGATGTCAAGAGACAATTGTTGTCGTGTCCACTCCCAGTAGTTGTGGTCAAGAACGTGAGCAGACGCCTTTTGAAAAAAGAGGGCAGAGGAAGCCAGAGTTGAAGAAAGCACGTGTTGCTTCACTTTTCCTCTGCTATTCCCACAGACCAGTTTGTGTATGTATGTGTGTGTGTGTGAGGGGGATGGCAGGGTGGTGGGTTGGTGGGTGGGTGTGCGTGTGCGTGCGTGCGTTTGGTGTGTGTGCGTGCGTATGGTGTGTGCGTGTGTGCGTGTGGTGTGTGCAAGTGTTTGTGCGTCTGTGTGCCTGTTTATGTGTGTGTGTGTGTGTGTGCGTGCGTGTGTGTGAGTGCTTCTTTGTGCGCGTGTGATGTGTAAACGTGAAATGTTCATTTTCGGGGACAAGACTCTAACCAAACAAAATGAAATCCTTTCCACTCAAATCTTAGTTTTAAAGCCATGTGCCAAAGCTTCAATTCTTGAAGCAAACGAGAAGCGAACTTGTTGCACCTCCACACAAACCCTCGTCTCATCTAATCCGGTGCTAATTATCTTCTACTCACGGACCATCCTCCACCACGTTATCCCGGTGCTGTGAGGAGAGAGGCCAATTTAAAACAATCGTCCCTTTGATGTCGGTGGAGTGAAGGCGCTCTTGTTCTGAGGAGAGGGAAACGGAGCCTTGTTGAAGGTTTTGATAGGAAAAAGCTCGGGAGTTCAGGTGCAGATCACCCGACTGTCTGTCTGTCTGTCTGTCTGTCTGTCTGTCTGTCTGTCTGTCAATCTCTCCCTCTGTCTCTCTCTGTGACTTCCCTCTCGGTCTCTCTCTCCCTCTCCCTTCGTCTGTTTTCTCTCTCACACTTTCGCTCATCCTTTCACTCAATTTTTGTGTCCCTTCTCTTGTCCTCTGTCTTGTTTCCTCTTTGTCTTTCGTTGTCTCAGATGCTGACAGCTCTGACGTTCCTTCCTATTGTCGAGAGGTCGCGAAAATTTCAGGGATGCAGTCCAGCAAAGTTGATCGGCGGAGAAACCCAGGACTTTGGCCTGTGTTTGGCACTGGATGCGTTGTTCATTGTGTCCCGGTGTAGGTCAATTGGCAGTGTTTTGCACGCCAATATCGTAGAGAAGCAATGCCACGCCACTTGAGTGTCTACCTGAGTCCTTTGCGGTACTTTCGAGCAGAAGGCACACACTGGACCAAACCCAAGGCACACAACACACGCACACACCATACACACACACATCAACGCACACACACACACCACACCACACGCACAAACACATGTGCACGCACACTGCAAACAACATGCGCCTTCCATGCACACATGCACACACACATACACACACACACACTCCCTCCCTCTCTCCTCCCTCACACACACACATACACACACACACACACACACACACACACACACACACACACACACACACATCAACGCGCGACACACACACCAGTCGATGTCCATTTCTGAGCATCCCGCTTTCAAAATCACCTCGAAAGACCCGACTGAGTCAACATATTGATGACTTTTACGAAGCTTGTCGGCGTAATATTGAGTTGTAAACTCTTCTCGCTGAGATTGGGGAGGGTCGCAACAGTCGTTGACCTCCCGTTTTTAGTGGCTGCAGCTGAGTCAACAACGAACGCGCCCTCTCAAAAATCCTCCATCATTTTCAACACAATGAACAGCATTTTGTGCGCATGATGTTCAAAGTGACGTCAAAATGGACGCGATGTGAGTCACGTGTTTCACAGTTTCCGGTCGTTGATCGCGCGACGCACGCGCAGTGACGTAGAGAGTGACGCGCGCACGTGCGTCGCTCCGGCTCCTGCAGGAAACAACCAATCTGGATTCAAATGGCTCACAAATGGGGACGAATTAAATTGAACTTTGAGTGCGCTCCTGCCACATCTATTACTTTTCTGGCATTTTGTTCAATATTTGAAGAGTGAATGAGTTTTGTCGACTTTGGCGTGTCACACGTTGAAGTGTCAACACTGACATTTTTTCCTGCAGTTTTTTTTTCTGTCGCGCTTTTTTGCGTCGTTATTTGACTGCAGAAAAAGACCAGATCTGTCAGCAGGGAGGCCCAAATCCGGTGAAAGCCAAAACCAGTTGGGAAAAACCAATCGTGCGTGTTGTCACCGCTTTTTTCGGAAGGAAACAGCAAAGACGAAAGGATCTTCAAATTTCAATTTAATATTTATTTTCAGACTGATGTCTTTCTAATTTCTACAAAACTTTTGAACAATGAGAACATTTCTTTCACCTATAGTAACACGTGTAAACATGAACGATATGCTTCTGTTTATTTACAATATGCAGTGATTCACTATTTACAAAATATCTTGGAAGACAAGTGCTGGACATACTTCTGTAACTAGGCAACAAACATTTCATTCATAAAAGCGTGCAACTGACCATTCATGCACACGTCGTGGTCAGCGGGCACTCCGTATATGGTATTGACAACGAAGCAACACTCAATGTACTGCGAGATAGAACACAAACGGCAAATACACTTTTGACAAGTGAAACCCTTGAGAGTTGAACACTTGGAGAGTAAATTCTGAGATCTGTGGAAGAAGAAAAAAAGTCGAACACAAAGGTGGAAAATGACAAGACAAAACGACGCGCCAAAATTTGACAACTTCAAATTTTTTAATCAAAATTTTAATTTTTCACGACGCAATTGTTTGAGTCTTTCCAATCATAACCTCTCTGCACAAGAGACTGTGACTTGTTGATAAAACTGAGCTGCCATGCGCAGAATGCTAAATACTGTCAAAGAGAGTCGGCGACCCTCCCCTCCCCCACGGTTCAGTGGCGTCACACCCGCCATCTTGCGGATCCAAGGGGCTGGGGGCTCGGCGCCCCTGACCCCCGCTCAAATATGATCCCCCCCCAATTTTTTGGTTGCCGTCCGAGATCGCTCTGTCCCCTTGACCCGACCCTTGACCAGCTGGAGCCGCTTCTTCTGCTCGTCACGCTTCCCCGTCAACGGGACAGGGAACTGTTGCCGAAGTCGTTTGCCAATTCCCCAGGGTGCACCACAAGGGACGGGAGGTCTGCCGCTACTGCTACTGCTGCTGAGAAGAAAAGAAAAAGAACGGTATGCGTTAGTCACGCTTGATGGATTCTCTTCGTGGAGCGAGTGACGCAGCCAGAGACTGACCTGCAGAAAAGGTGTCTGTGCATTTGTAAAAGAGAATCTGTTCTCTGTATTGTTCAGTTTTCAGTGCCAAGGGTACAAAGTTTTCTGATTGCGACCCACGACTGCGAGAATTTGCCCAAAATGCGTGAGTTCTTTGAATAAAACACCAACAGTGCTGACCCCATTCACCAAACCTCTTTCCTTCACAAATTCAAAAGGATCTCCCCCAGTTTTTGAAAAAGCAAACACGTTCTCCCTCAGGTCCCATTTCCCCCCATTTGGGTACGGCTCTTAGAAACGGGGGGTACCCCGGGTACACAACGGCTTCCCGGTGGCACGCGTCTCGTCTCAGCTGACTGGTCTCAGGTTCGCGTCACCAAGATGTCTCCCGGCCCTTTCTGACCCCGCCTTTTGTGGGGGTACCCCAAATTAACAATGAGGGGGTTGAATTCATTGTAACCCTTTCCATTTTTACTGATGTGGAAACTTTGAATTATAGCGTCTTAGGAATAAGCCATGTGTGAAGCGTCCCTTTTCTCATTGGACTATGGGGTACAGATGTGCATAATTACTGGGTCGGGGATTATCCTATTGTATTGTGCTGTGCACATTGCCTGGAAGAAAGTGTGTGGCGTCTTCGTGATTGCCTAGCAACCATCAGCTGCCGTAGTAACCAAGAAATGAAGGGTGGCGTGGTTTGGGAAGTTGACACGTTTCTTGGCAGTTCTTGGTACAGAGGGAGAATAGGTTGGGGAACCCCGGGTTGTCCCCCTGGGGAATTCTGTTTTGTGTGGTCGCAAAAGGCTTCCCCCATTTGGAAAAATGGAGATTCAGTGCAGCGTGCTATTGTCAAAGCCAACGCTGGACTTTTCCCACACTCAACCCCAGGCACCTGTATTCCACCGACAGGTTTCCACACAAGGACCCGTTACATAACAACCTGTATGAACCTCGCAACCAAAGTGGTATCCCACCGCGCCGGGGTTACATCCCTCCATCTCCCATCCCAGTCAATGGGCTTTGTACCCTGCGCACAGTCCCAGCCCCACTTAACCCAGAAAGTCTTCACCCCTTTCACTACTACATCCCTGAGTTTGTACATACATTATGTACATGAGAACGGTGTTTACGTTCGCACCCCACCTGACGGGGACTCCAGCGTAAACCTCACAACAACCACTTACGCTGAAGTGTGCGGGGACATGGAATTAGTTTCTGTGGACCACAGCCTGTGTTATGGGGTTATGGACCATTAACTCACTGTTTTCCCCTTCAATTTGCTGAACCACACATGTTGTTCTTTGTTCTCATGGAACCAAGGATCTGAGGCCTTCAATCAGGCTCTGCGATTCAGCCCCAGACCACGAGGTGGTCAAGAGCTTCTCTTGCGGTTCAATCTCCCACTTCGCTTCTCTTTACTGTGGTTGTAAACCACTCAAATCTTTGACATGAATTGGTGATTGGTTCTTGATCCCTTCTGTCGCAATCAGGGCCCGCATTTGGTCATCTGTGTGTGTGTGTGTGTGTGTGTGTGTGCGTGTGTGTTTGTGTGTGTGTTTATGCTACTGTGCCAGTAAGTGTGTGTGAGCAAGTGGTTTGTGTGTCTGTGTGTTAGAATGGTCTTCCAAAGCCCAGGCCTCTGTGTGTGTGTGTGTGTGTGTGTGTGTCTGTCTGTCTGTCTGTCTGTCCGTCTGCCTGTGTGTGTGTGCATGTGTGTGTGTGCATGTGTGTGTGTGTGTCTGCCTGTCTGTCTGTCTGTCCGTCTGCCTGTGTGTGTGTGTGTGTGTGTGTGCATGTGTGTGTGCGTGTGTGTGTGTGTGTGTGTCGTGCGTTTGTGCGAGCATCAACTTCATGTAGATTCTATTTACAGAAACTGGAATCCTGCGCCCTCATTCACAAATTCACAAATCTACACGGAACGGACACCAAGATTAGCAAATGAGAACCGTAAGAGCTACTCACCACGTGTATCACAGATAAGCTCGTTTTCCCCCACAGGAACCACGTCTACTCGAACCAACTCGCGAAGTCCAGCAGATCCTGCTCACTCAGGTGGAGATCGGGCACGTCCTCATCCTCCGGGCTGCTGGGGCACAGGTTCCCCGGGGACGGGAGGGACGGCGCGGCGGGGGACGGGAGGCCGGGGGACGGGGCGCCCGAGGACGCCGAGACGGGCGAGGCGAGCCCGGCCGACCCCGCGGAGGGGCTCGCGGGCGACGGCGCCCCGGCGGCGGCGGCGCTGAAGGCCGCGGCGACGGCGTCGTGATCATCGAGCAGCTCCTGCAGAGCCTGGATGTACTCGATCGCGCGTCGCAATGTGTCCACCTGTCAACAATGCAAAATATCAATCAATGTGGATCCATGAGGGGCAGGATCAAACTCCTTCACGACAGATGACAGACTGCAAAATGTGACTCAGTTTTTGAAGCCATGTTATTCCTTTTCCTTCCCTTTTTCCTTCTTCCACTTTTCTGTACCTTGCTTGAGTCTCTCCCTCTGCCCCTCTTCCGTTCTCCTTAAATTGCCCACACCTCCCTTACGGCCGCTTTCTGTGTGACTGTCTGTCTGTCTGTCTGTCTCTGTCTGTCTGTCTGTCTGTCTGTCTCTCTCTCTCTCTCTCTCTCTCTCTCTCTCTCTCTCTCTCTCTCTCTCTCTTCCCCTCTGTCACCATCCACTTTGCCACCCCTCCACCCTCCCTTCCCCCTCTCCCTTTTCCCCACCCCTCTGCGACTCACGGCCGTCCTACGTCACGTATCTCCGAGCTTCGACACTGACCTTGCTGAGTTTGCGCTTGCACCGCTTGGCGGACGCTGCTCCGGGCTGAGGCAGGTGCTGCTGGAGACGCACGAATGTGTTGTTGATGAGCTTTACACGGTTCCTCTCCCGCTCGTTCCTGCAGAAAGAACCGGGACCCACGTGTCACAACATGGTGGAGAAGAACAGTGCTCCACGGTGAACATCAAATTCCCAGAACAACACTGGTCTTTGAAGCCCAAACAAATTTCAAAACACTGCGTTTCCAATCAACAAAGGGTATGCAGGAGACATTTCGAAGGTCGTCAAGTAATTTTTGAGCAGAGAAAAAATATTGAAAATTTGAGAACAATGAAGACAGTGTTCCATGACGGGAATGAAATTTTCAGAAAACTGCATTGCAAAATCAGCTCAAGGCAGGCGGAAAAAACACGTTTCAAAATTTTGAATTTGCTTGAAAAAATGAAATTTTTTTGGAGCAATGGAGACGGTCTCACCTCCTGTTTCCGCCCGCGCCGGCGCTGCGCTGCAGACTGTGAAGCCCGAGGGAGGCGAAGTCGAGACGCCGCTTACAGCGGGTCTGCTCCTCCTGCTCCAGACGAAACTTCTTCGGCGGCTTCAGCGGCGGCGTCCGCGTCGTCGACGGCGTCGTCATGGCAACGGCGGCGTTGGTGGTCATCTGGACGCCGAGAGGTTTGAGGCTGAGGGAGGCGGGGGTGGTGGAGGGCACGGTGCAAGGGAGGGCGGTAGGGACGGGGGCAGGCGTGACGGTAGCGGCGGCGAGGGCAGGAGCGCCCGAGGTGGCTGGCGTCGTGCAGGGGAGCGTAGAGGTGAGCTGCAGGTCTGTAGATCCAGGGGTCGTTGCCGTGGTCAGGAAGGGCTGAAGAGTGACCGCAGTGTTGGCCGGGACCATGGTGGTGGGGACCAGGATGACACTGACGCCTTCTGCTGTCGTGATGGTCTGAAGAGCAGGTGCAGACTGCAGGTTGCTGTGCTGCAGGTTGTCAATGGCAACAGGTGCCACTGTTGTTGTTGCTGCTGCGTGCTGCTGCTGCTGCAGGTTGGTTGCCGTGGAGACCACTTGTTGAGCGAGTGATGTCATGATGGTCGCTGCCATGGTGATAGTTGCTGCAGGTGTGTGTGCGTTGCGAAGGCAACAGGATGTTGTTGCTACGAGCGTGAGCAAAGCGCGACTGGCGTGTGAATCAGCTGATAAGATGTTTATATTGTGATGCTTGTCAAGGGGCTGCCAAGCCAAGCCAAGAAAGCGTGAGCCAGCCAAGCCAAGCCAAGCCAGCCAACCGATGCAGCCAAGCCAGGCGTCAGGCTATTGACGGGGACCCAGGCTCCTCCCACCAAAAAAGGCGCGGGTGTCAATCATGAAGCCATACCCGTCCCATACCCATCCCCCGAGTCGCGTGCACGGCACGGCACCTCCACCTGACACCATACCCAGTTGAGTGCGTACCCACAATGACCACTAATTCACCCCCGGCTTTGGTGTACCCCTGTGACAGCTGAGGCACGAGGATACCCGATTCTTTAGGGGTATGAAATCTGGGGGATTTTGAGCACGTTGAGCCAAAGCGCAAACACTGGTTGTTATGGATTCTCATATCGTTGCCACTCGAAACTATCACTGCTGTCAGAATTTCACGTGTCACACAGTGAGATGGACATCAATGCTCTGAGTATCATACCTTGACACCTTGGCTTCAAAAATCACAACACTGGGACAAAAGACACCCACCAACTACAAGCTTGAGAATCCCATGATCAGAACCCTCTGACAAGTATCAGGTGAAACGCCAAATTCAGACCAAGCCCAGGAAAGCTTGTAGGAACAGCAGGACAAATTTTCACACCAAATTTCTCCATCTGCGTAACACTGACACCAGCCGTACCTTGAAGCCACGAAACATTTCAGCTCAACTTGAGCAGGAGGAATGTGTGAGTGTGTGTGTGTGTGTGTGTGTGTGTGTGTGTGTGTGTGTGTGTGTGTTTGTGTGTGCCAATTGGACAATCAGAAACGTTTGCCACAGGAGCGCAGAAGAAACACGAACTGAAATGGTCTTCCTCCGATGCCAGGCAACTCAGCGCCCGTGGTCGTCACTCGCATTTTCTCTCGTTATCTACTTCATCCCCAAATTAAACATCCAAGGGGTGGATCCAGGATGAGGGCACGGGGTTGGTCCATCGGGGGTAGCAACTTCAACTTCAGCAAAACCAGAAGAACATTTCTCATCCAGCCAGGTGATCAGTGCCACATTCCCATGTTTGACCAACCATTCTGTGATCTCCCACCGATCGCCTGTCTGGATGAGAAGTGAGTTCCCAAACATGAAGATTGCTTGTGGGACATTGCAAAACTTGCTCTCGACTGTGTCTTGAGCGTGTTCTGCGATCTCCCACTCACAATCTCCATGCGTTCGGGAACTCTTACGGGCTGTTTGTCAAAGGGGTCAAGGACTCAGGTCCCTGGGATCCTCTGGATTCAGAAAATGGATCAAGCGTTTTGTACGTGAGGATCAAAGAAAGAAGACCTGTGAAAAGATGAGGTTGAACTGCTCTTTCTCTGAATCTTTTTTGGTTGGAGGAGGGGGGTCAGTGGCGGGTCCCTTTCTCCATGGATTGATTCCTGCAACGCTTCTGCAAATCCCTTCAGAACCATTTTTTCCTGCGCTTAGTGTGTGTGTGTGTGTGCGTTGTGCGTGTGTGTTGTGTGTGTGTGTTGTGTGTGTGCGTGTGTGTGCAAGTGTGTGTGCTTGTGTACGTGTGTGTGCATGTGTGTGTGTGAGGGTTCAATGCAACAGACCCTTGCTCCCAAATCTCAAAGCCCCCCCCTCACCCCCCCCCCGCTCACACACACGAATCCGCATCCAACTCCCCCGAATCGGACTCCTCTACCACTTGAACCTGATAAACTCATTGCAAACGATCTTGGCGAGGAAGCGCTGGACCCCGAATCGTGCCGTGCACAATCCCTGCGGTCCTTTATGACTCCCGTCGTACCGCGCTACTGCCAGGCAATGATGACTGCAATCACATCGAGTATGTGTACAAGATATACTCGAGTACTGTGCGCTGATATGGGTGAAAGGTAGTCGCGTGCTGAGAGGCCTGTGGTGAAGAGAGGGCTGCAGCGGAGCCAGGGTCGGGGGTTGGGCGATGAGGGAACAGGGCAGCTGGTTCTGACTTCTGGCATATTCAAAGAAATGATTCGAGGGTCGGGTGGGGTGGGGTGGGGCCATCCTGGTTCTAACCATGGCCTAACCTTTCGGGGGAAAACAACGCTAATCCAGGATTGGGGTTGGACGGGTGGGGCCAACCTGGTCCTATCTGAGGTGTGACACTGGTGTGTGTGTGTGTGTGTGTGTGTGTGTGGCGGGGGGGGGGGTAACACCAACGTAAAACGCGGGCGTGACAAACCCAGTGTTGCGGTTGGGGTGAGGTGGGAGGCAACTCAGTCCTGACTGGGGTCCCACCTCTCTCTTTTGTGGATGTGGTTATCCAGGTCTGGGAGTGGGATTGAACGGGTTACAGCCTTGTTCTGACAAGGATGTAATCCTTGGGGAGCGACTTCGGCCTGCAAAGCCAATGGTCAAAAGGGCCGCAAAAATCTTCGGAGGTCAGAAGTGTCAGGCCCGTCCCCCTATGAATCCGCTGAACACAGACGTCTGAATGGAGAAGGAGCTCTCGCGTATGCGTGTGTCGCGCATGCGTGGCACGGCCCTTCATCACAAACGAGGTACACGTCAAATATTGACACGAGTATCTGTGTGTGGTGCTGCCTGGGGAGTAGCTGTGCTGTTTACCGTGTCCCGAGTGGCACCCCCCCCGAAGTGGCGCCCCCCCCCAAAAGTGGTGCCCCCTGGAGTGGTGCCCCCCGAAGTGGCACCCCCCAAAGTGATGCCCCCTGAAGTGGTGCCCCCATGGTGTGGCACCCCCTGGAGTGGCACCCCCCAGAGTGGTGCCCCCCCACCGAGTGGTGCCTCCCCGGAGTGGCGCCCCCCTGAGTGCCCCCCCCCCCGGAGTGGCGCCCCCCCCCGGTGTCTCGCGCCAGGGACGTGCCGATAGCGCGGATAGGAGACGTCCCAGTCTTGACCTCATATGGGCAAAAATCTACACACAGTATCAAGAGGCATTTGATACAAAGCAAACATCGCGTTGTACTTGTTGCAAGGAAAACAACACTTTGGCGGCCGAGGTCAACTTTGAATAGATGTATTTCCGCGTGTGTCAGTTGATGCTACAATCGATTAACTGAAAACCCTATTCATGTCTTACTCGAGTTTACACGTGAGTGGGGCCCTTGACAGTGGTGTGAGTTTCTTCATGAGGCGGACAAATATCATTCATCAACACACTTTGATCAACAACACAAAGTTTTGTGAAGAAAAAAAATGCAAATTACATGTTGAAGACTGAGGTTCAGATGTGGGGCTGTTTGATAGTGGGGGCTGGAGGATGTGTTCTTTACTTTGAAGGAAAAGAACACATCATCAGCCCATCAGTTGATCTTGGAGCAAAAGGTGAAATAAGCCGTGCTGAGGCTCATGCAGATTGGGGTCCTGCGAGAATGGACGGTGTTCCTCACAATTTTGAGACACAGACACATCCCTCACAGACAGGTAAGGTCCCAGGGTTGGACCTGACCTGTATCGAATTTATGTGGGCAGCACGGTCCAGCAGCAGTGTCTGTACCAGACCTCCTCAGCTGTGGACAGGTTTGGTCCCAGGACCTGTGCTGTTTGCCAGGGTGCGCTGCAGTACCTCCATGAAACGCCGGCCAAAACATGACGCAAGCCCTTTTTGCCCCCTTCCGCCTTTCTCTCCGTCACATCTCGCGACAGACTTTTCCTTCTCTGCTAATTGTGCAGCAGGGAAAGTTTCCCGGCTCTTCAGAAGGGTGCGGGGCCTGAAAGGACCGGGGGACTGACCGGAGGACTGACCGAAGGCGCTGACCCCGCCCTCCCGCCATCTGTCCCCATTGCGTCGGTCAGGGGCTGGACATCACCAGCACTGCTGGACAATAGGAAGCGCATAAAATGCCTCCAGACTTCAGTTAATTTCCCTCCCATTTTTTGGCTGCTGAATGTGAAGAAATTTTCACTGAAGGCACATGTGCAATTCAATATAGTGTGCGTCCACCAAAGGGGGTACGTTTCAAGTTGTCACAGTCAGTCCTTCTTTGAATGTTCCTGCCGCACTATGAAGGCCGTGAGACAAGCCTCTGGACTTCCACCCCTGCTTGAAAGTTTTGGTCTTGAAGCAACTCCAAAAGAGCACAACAGCCATTGTACGACAACTTTACAGGGTCACTTGGAGAACAGTTTTTCTGACACCTCAAGCCCATTACTTACTGAAACACAATCAAACACCGCTGACGTTTGACAACAACGCCACACTCGTACACAAGCAGGGTGTTCAGTGACCCAGTCAAAGCGCAGACTGAGCAGCTATTCACTGTTTATGGTTCTAATTATCCTGGACAACAAGTGACTGATGACGTCACGCGTTGCGCCATTTGCGCCTTAATTGCGGCGTCGTCAAAGACGCTGCGTTCCGTGACGTCGTCATGCGCTGTTGAGCAGAGAGACGCCGCTACCGGAGCTGCACCAGTCGGTCCCAGATTCACAACAGGCCTTGAAGAGGGGGATGTTGGGCCTTGAAAATGTTTGTGCAGAAGCTTTATCCTTTGGCGACAAGAATTTTATTGAGGGGTCTTGTTGTTTTTCTTGGGGTCAGGGGTGAGGTGGGGTGGCCCAGGCCCCTACAGGACCTCGTGGATCCGCTCCAGATGAGGAGAAGGCTTTTCTGCCTCTGCGCGTGCGCGTGCGTGCGTGTGCGTTTGTGCGTGTACGTGTGTGTGTGTGTGTGTATGTGGCCACGAAGTTTTGAGATTTGGTTTCCAACATGAGAGAAAAATACACTCCATTTGAAAACCGTAGATATTGGTTTCCCGTTGAAGTCACATTCGTCAGTGCTGTTTTGCGCAAGGCGGTCTCACCTCACCTGTGCCACGACGACAGGGGAAGTTCGTCAGTTGAAGGACAATGCAGTGTTGCAGCACATGGCTAAACTTCGGCTGATCATCAATTCTCGCATCTGGCTCAGGCCATTGGAACTCCCCCCCAATAAAACTTTATTCGAGTGGAACGGAACTCCCATCTGTTACTTGTTGCGACTCGATGGTCTACTTGACGCATATAAATTTCACCGTGAGAAATTTTGAGTCTGGTTTGGGGGCTGGTTCTGTACATAGGCTCACATGTGGATTCAAAACAAAATTTGAATGTTCAGGGAATAGTTTGCTGTCCTTTTTCGGACAGTGGTTGCAAACCCCTGGAGAAAGTGGAGTGACTATTTCTGCATGACTTCTTGGCAAAACAGCACTTTTTATGCATTGGCTGATTTCATACAAAAACCGCAACATTACCATCACAAAACTACAATTTCAAGGGGAATCCTCAGACCTGCACTTTCAAATGCCAACACTTTTTGGGCAACACCTTAGCAGGGACTAAAGCCATTCTCAAGGCTAAATCTTCCCCAGACGATGCTGCCCCGAAGAAGGGTGATTATTCACGTAAATACCCGAAGCATCACTCTTCCCCCCCCCGACACTTGCCTAATTTGTCTCTGCAAAAGAAAAGCGCGTCTCACTATGTAAACATAACGGCAGCTGGCGACGGCCGAAAAGGGCGAAAGATGCATCGAGGGGTGTCGTAAAGTACCCCCTACAATCAACCCCATTGATGCTGCCAGAATTCATCATATTCCAGTGTGCCTTTGTATTGTGAGCTTTGCTTCTATTATGGCTTACAGGAATATTAATTTGCTGAGGCGCTTTGGGTATTGAATGACGTTTCTCTGTCTGCTGGGTTTTGACAGGGGTATTGGCAGGCAGGGGAGACAGAAATTTATTGGGTATGCCCTGGACCCAGGGGAAGATAGTAAAAAGGGGATTGAATTTATCAGCATCCACACCAACTTTTTTTTTTGCTTTGCCAATACAAAGTATTGAAAAGTCTTTGGAAGTGACTGGTGGCCTCGCATTACACGAGTAAAAAGCCCTCACACAATGAATAGATGCTGCCAAAAACACTAAAGCAAATGCGAATGGGGTTTCATCTCTTCTCGGATTTGCGCGTTTTTGTTCACATTTGAGAGATTGTGTTCTCTGGCCACACTGTGAAGTCAGACAGAGTTGGCCAAATGGCCTCTGGCCCTGAGGTAGAAAGGAGAACAGAAGAAAAGGTGAAAGGACAAAAAGCCTCTCAACGCTCTGCTTCGATCTCATTTCTTTTGACCACCAAACCTCATTTTGTTCCCAAAGCCTGGAAGGCGTTTTCTTTGACGAAACTCTTGAAATGTCCCGAGGTCTTGTGCAGTCTGCAGCAGAAACGAGCTCAGTCCACACAAAACTGCGCGAGACACAGAGAAACCACTCCTGTTGCGGAAACAAAAGGTACACACAAGGAAACCTCACACAAAGGAAACATTTTGCCAAACAACGCAGCAGAGAAAAAAGTTACAAATCACCCTTTTTGTGGGGAAATCAAATTTCGCACTGCGTGAAACCAACTTTTACTCACGTGTCCCTGTCACCCCGTCATTTCTAGGAACAGCCTGGTACCCGCTGCACCTGCCTCATTCCTCCACTGTCACACTCCCTCCCTCCCTCCTGCGTCACCTGACACCCGCCCTAGCAACGTCTCCAGAAAATGACAACATGACAACAGCGCCCGTGTCACCCCCAACTGTTCAAACGCAAACTCAACAAGTTTCCCGCCCAATTCAGTGTCACTTTCTGCAAGAGTTTTTGTTGCTATTGTTTTTCTTTGGTCAATAGGGCTCGATGACATTCCGAGAACTGGGTCTGTTGCCCTTTGAGTACTGAGTGGAAATTATTCACAGCGCAAAGTTTGTATGGAGTTTTGGTGCACGGAAATTTGCAACAGATGAGCGCTTTTTCTTTCCTTTGTCAATTTGAAAATTCTGGACAATTGGTAGCGCGTGTGATGTGTGTTGTGTGCGAGTTGAATCTTCCGTGAAAACTTTTCGGAGAAAGAAATTACAAGCTGCGACTGACAGACATCAGAGCGGGATCGAGGAGCCCGACCCAGTCCTCACTGGATCTGGCCACAAAACGCAGGTTCCACAACTTTTCAACCAAGCAATAAAGTGTGGCTGCAGAACAAATGTCAGAAGTAAATGTGGGGCGGGGGGGGGGCTTCGGCCCGTGGGCCTCTCCTGGGGTTGCACTGAAGAGTGACCCAAACGGAACTGCTGTGTCCCGAGTGTACTCGCGTTGTACTGATGCGGTCAGCCTCACAACAGCGTCAGGTCACCGTGACAACGGGGGTGACCGTGACGACGACGCGACGTTTCCCCGAAACGCGCTGGAGCGTTGTTATTGTTGTATCCTCCTCCGCATCTTCCCTTCAGCGGTTCCAGGGTAGAGACCAGAGGGGCCAAACCTTGGGTGACGCAAACTCCAACCCCCAAAAATGAAAGACGTAAAGGAAAATTCAGTTGGGAAAAAACTAAGTTTCTTTCGGTCAGGAGAGCAGGCCACGTGCCGCGCCCTGGGTCCGCGCGCAGGTCTCCATCTCCACGTTGCGAAACAAAGCATACCATCACGCCTATTGTCATCAAAGTTGTTCAAAGTTGCTAAACCTTGGGCAACGCCAACTCCAACCCCCAAAAATAAAAGATGTTCAAGTGAAACACAGTGAGAAAAAACTGAGTTTCTTTCGGTCAGGAGAGCAGGTCGTGTGCCCCCACCCTGGATCTGCAGAAAGTTCTGGCCTCATGCTCCGCATTCCAGAACAAAAGAGACCATAACGTCTATTGTCATCAAAGTTGTTCAACAATGTCCCCACTTGACTGCAGGTTACGCGAGGCCCGTGTCCGCAGCAGGCCAGGCCTGCTGCACCAGAGAACAATACCCCCCATCGCCAGGTGCGGCGATCCCGCGTGGTCGCTGCCACCATCTGCAGCCGAGGCCACCAAAAACAAAAACGCCAACCGCAAACAACAGCGTAATGCCAGGTGATTCATCCTAGAAACCAGGTGATTTCTATCCTAGAAGCCCTGATGCTGATGCCCAGAAATAAAAGGGAGAAATCAGTGGCGCGGACTCGGCAGTCCAGAAGTGGGGGTCCAGGAGCGAGGACGGCGGAGGGGGAGGGGGTGGAGGGAGGTTGGGGCAGGGCAGCTCCCACCCCCCGCGGGGGGAGGAGATCAGGGACTGAAGCTGCATGAAGCTGCAGAATCAGGAGGAGATCTGCTCTGAACTGTTGTTCATTCTGCAGAGTCCAAGGTAGCAGCGCGTTGCCTGCACGTGGATATCAAGACAGGCAGTTTGGATTTCGCAGTGTAAAATGCTGGATATTTCACGTGTGAAGCTGTTGAGCAGGAAGTTCCCAACAGGTCTTCATTCTGCTGTCCGTGTCGCAAACTGCGGCACATTCTGCAACTGGATACCATTCCAAAGTTTGGATTTGTGGTGATGATTTTATGGATATTTTACGCCTGAAGCTGTTCAGAGGAAATGGAAACATTGAATGGATACCACAACCACAGAAAAAAAGTTTGAGAATGCCATGTCTTGTGGTTCTTCACTTGTGCAGAAGCAGTTTTGTCTGAGTGGAGAAAATGTCATTGGATAGCAAGAAACACAAGAGAACCACTGTTTGGAGCTTTTTGCAATATCCACGTGAAGCTGCTTTTTGTGCTGTGGATTGTGATGTTTTGTGCGTCAGTACAAAAACATGGCCTGCAAAAAATTGAACAAAAAAACCCCGGATTTTTTTTTCTGAACAGTTGTGGTTTGGGACACGCGTTGGAGCCCAAACAAAGCCAGCTTCTTTGTGGAGGTTTTTTTTTTGAGGATTTTGCAAAAACGAAAGAACATTGAAAGCCGAGAAAAAGCACGTGGGACGAACATGGTTGTGACTCGTAGGACCAGGGGGGCACTGCACCCGGTGATACTTGTGTGATACTCACCGTTGTAATGTGATACTTTTAGTGGTGTGGTGTGAAAATCGGCACTTCACTGTGGGAGGACCAAGAAGGGGACTCAGTCGGATTCTACAACTCTGCGATCGCACAACCTCTCGTATGTGCTCTCATCGTGGTAGAATGGGTTCTCACCCCACAAAAAGGGTTCCCGTTCAATCACACAACTCCTTTCTCGACCAAAGGTCTCGAAAAATCATTGTGTACAGTGACTCGCCCGCACAGAAACACGCAAACGGGCGAAGAAACCGTTGACAGTAAGGGTTTTCACATTGGTGACGCAGTGACAAAAACAATTGACGCCCACATCAAAAATTTGTGATCGGTCTGGACTGATAATTTGAAGGGGTTTTCACATTGGTGATGCGGTGACAAAATTTTGATGCCCGCATCAAAAAGTCTGTGATCCGTCTGGACTGATAATTTGATGCTCTCCATTGGGCGTCATGTTGACTTTTGATGCGCGCATCAAAAATTCTGATGCCGCCCAACCATGCGTCACCAAGGTGAAAACCCCTTAATGCTCTACATTGGGTGTCATGTTGACTTTGACACCCGCACATCAAAATTTTGACGCACGCGTCAAAAAGTCTGACGCCGCCCAGCCTATGTGAAAACCCTTAATTTGCGTCGAAACCGCGGCGGTCCTGCTATTGGGTTCTGCTTCGTACGGACAGCTCGTAGTCTGCGATCTAACCTGAGAGAAATCTGATTTTGATACCAAAGGAATCGTGCACCAGTCAACGCCAGAACTTTTGATTTTAAGAAGGTGAAAAGTCAAAGAGTGAACTCTTTCGCGCCAGTTTTTCTGATTTCGCTGAGTGACTTTTTTGCACTGTTGAGAATTGTTCTTGATGTTGAAGTTCAACAAAATTTCATTTTTGAAAAAAAGGTGTCTTTGTGTCCAGTTTTTGTCGTTCGTCGCTATTAATGAGTGCGTCTCCACACTGGGTGCTACGGACAAGTGACTGACAACATGTTTGATTATCTTGATCACTGGTCATCAATTTGGGCTTTTATCACAAAAAAATCTTCTTTGAGGGATAAATGATGATTATCTTTGGTTCATCAGGAGTAGGAAAACGATTGAAGGTATCAAAGTCTCACATCAAATTGATGGATTGAATGACGTACCCTGTGCGCGTCTCTATGGATGGGTATTGAGTGAAGGGTACGGCAGATGTTTTTGGGGTATGACACCAAAAAAAGTTTGGGGCTGGGGCACAGCACGTCGGTACGTACCCGGGATATATCAACGTCACGCAATTCACCGCTATTGTGCCCCTCGCGTGGAGGGTATGATGTGGGCACGCAAATGGGTAGGGCAATTCGGGTATCCCTGAGTGATTGAGGTCTTATCTCGTGAATACATAAAGAGTATAACGGTACTGGTCGCATGCGGGTACAGGTACTTCCGTGCAAAACCAAGATTAGAAGGTTCTCAAAAAAGAGATGCCAAATCTACTGCACTGACGTTTGTCTTGAATAGTTGGCACGAGACAAAAGTTGACAACCACGCTCAAGAAAAGCGTCCCCCAACAAGGCATTATTGGCCTCACAAAAATCAAGAAATCAGGAAAGCGCATTTGTCAACGTCAACCCTGGACATTTGTGCGGCCAAAAAAATGGGGTGCTTGTCTTCTAAATTTTCACCCTTTATTCCCGAACATCAAATATTGTTTATTTTGCACAAGTACCTCATACCCCATTTTGATCAGGGTTTTGAATGGTGGTATTGGCCTGATTCAAAAAGCGAGGGTATCAAATGACATACGGACTCACACATTTCCTTCACATAATTTTACAAACAAACAAACAAGTGTAGGTAAGAAAGATTTTCCTTTTCCCATCACGTCCATATTTAGGCGTACATAATTTCGTAATATGACGACTCCAGTATTACCCCGCATTTTTTTCCCCTTTCAGAAAGTCGGAAATCATGCTTTTCTCCCAGTTTTGATCCCCTGGGAACATCCTCAGGGGAATATTTGTCGACTGGGGGCAAAACAATGAAGCCATTGATGACTTTTTTTTCCCTGGAGCTCAATTCTTAAGAGGATTGTTGATTTTGTGTGATTTTGATAGAGAGGATTGGACGCGCTGACGCATGCGCGACGGGGGGATGCGTCTCACGGTTCAGTGAGGATGGTCCATCAGTCACGTTCGGAGATGCAGGACTCAAAACAAAACAAGGTGAAGAAGGGGGAGAAAGCGCTGTGGGAAAAGAAGAGAGTCTGTGCAGTGCTTGGTACGCAAGGAATTTGGGGGGAGGATCGTGAGATTGAAAGAACTGGTATTTCACCTCTGTGTGTGTGTGTGTGTGTGTGTGTGTGTGTCTGTGTGTGTGTCTGTGTGTGTGGTCCATCTTCGTGTGTCTTCTCTCCATTTCCCATTTGACCCTACATCACTCTCTTCTCCCTCCCCCACTGTCTCTCTTTGTCTGTCTGTCTGTCTTTTTCTCTCTCTTTCTCTCTCTCCTCTCTCTCTCTCTCTCTCTCTCTCTCTCTATTGCGTATGTGCTCACGCAACGCACTGCTTTCAACAAAACATTCAGTCGCGTGTGGCAACTTTGAAATGGACAGAAAACCTGCGGGTTGATTCCCTGTTCCGTTGGTAGACGGACTTGATCCCAACCTGTGCGAAGTTGTCGACACATTCGTTCGCACATCACACAACCTCCCAGCTCATTTCCATATTCTCTATTTTCTGACACAAACAGGAGGCTCCCGTGGAGGTCGCGACAAATACCATCACACAAAACACAAAATTTTGCTTTCAATTTCATCGCCAGTTGTCTGACCAAGACAAGGGCAGAGAGCGCCCCCCTCCCCCCCCCCCATTGATGGGGAGAGGAGGCACGATGCTCAGTCTGTGTTTCCGGCGTTTGTTCGGTCCAGGCACCGCGAGACGTCGGAGACTCGGGAAACCTTCCAGGGAGGGACTGCAGCGTGCCCTAATTACCCTTGTACCCGACTCCAATACCAGGAAATGAATAGGGAAGCGAGGGGTACCCTGAGTGGGGTACGAGGGGTACCCTGAGGTCACGGGGTCTGCCAGAGCTGAGACAATGTCAACATGCCCTCTGAAACTGCTGTCTGAGTTTGTCTCATTTGAAAAACGTCACCCGAACCACGCGTACCCAAAATGACGCGAAACATACCCAATGAAGGTAGGGTGTAGGGTATGGGGTATCAGTGCACGCGCCGCTATTGTGTGGCAGGCGCCGTGGAGGGGTTCCACCCGAGCGCACCCACCTGCCTCTCTCCCTCCACCCTCCCCAGGGTACTACTCCTGCTGCTGCCAGGGTATAGGGTATGCTTTCAGGGGGAGTACCCTCATGAATAGAGAGACCCCGATGACTCATAAATGTGATAGATCTGCGTAAATTACTAATTTGGCGTCGGGAGATGTTGATGCCCAAATGGGGAAATGAATGTCCTTGGACGTTGCATCAGAGCTTGGCCACAAAAGTGCAGAAAAAAGCTAAGAATTTCAAGGAAATTTTGTGACTCGTACGTGTACGAATTGGGTTTGTTGTGGTCTGTGCAGATGCCCCAAACCGCAGAGAGTTGTGTTTCCCCAAAGGCACAAAGGTCCAACAGAAAATTTTGAAAAACGCTTCACGGAAATTCAAGTACACAAAATCAAGAGAGCCATTTTGCGGAGGTTTTGTACGCTTATGCTGTGCTGAAGCTGAAGTGGCTCCCTGGGATTTGCACATAAACGTGCACCAAGAACCGCTGTTTTCAGAACCAAATTGAGGAGCCCACAAAATACTGTCGACAGACCTCTCCCACACCATCGGTACATTAAAGGGCCGAGTGTGTTTACATTTCCCTCTATCGCAGGCTTTTAATTTGTGCGATCCCCTGGGGGAGACACACAATGCCTTTCAGTCACGGGTAATAAAAGTGAAAACAACGGGAGACGCGCTGTATTCCGCCCCCAACTCCGCCGTATGAACTTGTCACCTCCCTGGTACCCTCCCTGGTACACCAGCCCCTCTCGGACATTGAAGTGTTTCTCCACAAAGGATGCGCGAAGGGTACAACAAAGAAAGAGGGCTGGGTGAGGGGTGATGGTAGGTGGGAAAAGCTCACACAAACACTGAGACGCTGGCTCCTTGGTTTGTTGTCACTCGCTGGGTAGATGGTGGTATCAAGGTTTGATATGGTCATCTGTGAACATATATCACAAGGCTGACTTTCTCACACACAGGGTTGCAAGTCGGTGGTTGGGTGCGGTTGACACCCCGTATCTGACGCTCTATACATCGTCGCGTTGGTCTCGTATCTGGCGCTGGGCTTCTGTCACCTGGGAAACCCACGTGTCTTGCGCCTGGGAACTTGTCGTCAGGTTTTGAAATATGGTTGGGAATGAAGGGTGACAGTTCGCAGTGAAGCCTGCCTCATGTCAAAGTGAAGGTCCACGCTTTGGGTCCTTGACCTGGGGTTTTGGGAAATTATGAAGTGTGAAAATGAAGTGATGCCTGCTTCGAAGAAGAATAGGCAGTTGAAGCCGTAGTGAATGTTGCCCGTTTGACGTAGCCCAACGCGCGCAGTCTTATCCACTTCAAGGCACGTCACCGAACCTCTGGTGGCCCCAGAGGCGTCACGTCACACGTGACGAAGCCACGTTCACGTGGAGGACCCGTCACCACTGCTTGAAGTCCCTATTCTGGGACCATGCTTCGGGCAGCGAGACTCTCGCGAGACGTGGAGTGCACTTAGGAACCTGAACCTCAAGAACCATACACACGTGCACACCCCTGTCAATCAATCTCAAGTCCCACCAAACTCTGCTTTTCAAAACAAACTGAAGACCATCGCCTGCACGCGTGTCTTCACTGTCTCCGCCATCACGCCATGATGTACAATGCAGAAACCCTAATTCTTCCCCACCCTCAAACCCCATACACAATTTACCCCACCTCAGCACGCGTTCAGAAGACAGACACCCCACTGACAGGTCAAGGGTCCGAGACGCATCTTCCTCCCCAAAACAAGACAAGCGCTGGTCAGCAATGGGCCTGTAATTTGTTTTGGCAGACTTTATCACCGGTGCCCAATTGTGTGAATTTGCCCAGTGATTTGGGGCGTTTATGTCAGGAAGGGTCAGACTGATGGGTGTCAGGAGGGTCAGATTTGGGGGGGGGGCTGGACGCGGGGTTGGTGAGTTCGTGCGATCGCCCCTTCTGTTCGTTTCTGGTGCCTCACGCGAGAGCCTGACCTTCAGTAGGGGACGTTGGAGTCGCACTGAGACTGTTGACACGAGTCTCCGAGAGCGGAAGTGTGCGAGACCGAGGAGGCCAGAAAGACACTCCGTGGCTGAATCGCATCTTGACATCGAAGTCTCATGGAATCTCAGGAGAGGAAAATTTTGCAAGTCCGTGAAACACGCAAGGAAAAAAATGTCCTGATTCTGTTGCAATTCCAGGTTGGGTGAAGAATTTCCTGTTGAACTTTGCTTGTTTATCGTCTGCAGCCTTTGTTCCAATGCTGATCTCAAATAAAGATACGGACGTACGGAATCTCTGCCTATGAAAATCTGCCAGTGCCTGGATCAGTCAGAAAGCCTTTCTCCAGCAACCGAGCACCGTCCCGTGTATTGCGGTTTTGCACCAGACACGAGAGGAGTGATGCAGATCTCAATTGAGATTCCCTTCCCTTCACCTCGATGTCATCTTCACCTCAAGACGTGTCGTGCCTCAGTCAACTCAACTGTTGCTTTTACGGTTCTGGTCAACCTCAAAACCACTTCCTCGTGTGCGAACGGTCACAACACTCACCTCAAGTGGATCCAGGGACCCTCATCACCCCCCACCACCACCACAATTTATTGTCCGCCCCCCTCATATTTGCCACTTTTCACAAGAAAGTTTCATTGAGCCTCCTGACCCTGACAAGAACTTTACAGCCCTCATCAAAACGAAGCCTTCATAGGTCAGATTTTGACTGAGACTGAAGTTGGGTAACCCCCCCCCCCTGATGCTTCCCAGTCCGGGTACCCCCACCCCCACCCCACCCCACCCCCAGTAATCATGCAGAGAAGCACTGGTTCAACGAGATATCCTTTTCTGCATAGAACAATAATCATCACAGATTCTAACCGCACCCAATCAAGAATAAAACACAGCCATTGGTGATGATAACGACCCAGAGATTTGTTCCATGAACAAAGCGCATAACGGAGCCAATGTTCGGGGATACCCCCGCATCAGAACCATTATCACCTCAGGAATTCCATCCACAAACGAACCACAAGAATTAATCACCCCTCAATTAAAACGAGAATTCTCTAACTTCACACAGACCCGATATTCCTCACAGCCCACCCCAGCTACAAATAGCCTCCGATTAGATTTCGGTTGAAACAGGGCATTTTGGCCCCCAAGATCAAAGACATGATGGGAATGGAGACAATGACATCAAAGGAGCCGCCGCACACGTGGCCCGCATCTTTAACTCCCCTCATTATCGCCCTATTGTTTCCCATGCCTATTGTTGTGCGGTGCTGCTTTGTTCCCAGCATGCGGTCTGGATGGAAGAAATCCAAGAAATCACAATATTTTCTCTCCAGAAATATGCAGCATCCACCCAAATTTTCTCTTTGTAATTTTAATACCCAGGGAAAAGAATGTTTGTGCAAATAAATTTTCACAATGGATCCACCCAACAAAAGTGGAAGAAAGTGTTCTTCTTTTTTCTCTCTCAGAAATCTGAACCGAAGACACCGGAGCTGACATCTCGGATTCTTCATGTCTGGTGCATTGACATCAGGTGGAGATTTCAATGCTCGAAATTCAAACGTTTTGGACGGTTTGTGTGAACAGACAGAAGATAAATTACGCACTGACTTCCTTCGTCCATCTGTGCACAAAAAATACTTTGTGGAGAACAGGCAAAAAGAGATGTTCCGACTGCAGAAGGAGAAACCCAGCCAGTTAAACTTTTGAGAATATTTGTCAGGACAGGCAATTGAGAAGCACAATTACCTGCACAACCAGTCAGTCTTGTAAGTCAAATGTCCCCCCAACCTGACCTATCAGACATTTTCCACTCCAAATCTGCTGGAAGAAAGAGGAGCGACCGAGCGAGTCTGTCTATCTTCCTCGCACGTGCACAGATAGGGAAGAATTAGCAGCGATGTTCTAATTGCATAAGGAGCATGATTACAACCAGTTAAGTCTTTTGAGTATTAGTGCGTGAGGCTGCTCTATCTCATCCCATCTATTTGATAAATTATGGCTGCTTTCTCAATCCGGGTTCATCCAATTGATGTCTACTTAACAAGGCCAATACTTGCGCAACGGATTACTCGAGTGAAGGGGCAGGGTTACAATGAGGGGAGGTACGGAGGCGCGGTGGAGTTACGTAACCCTGGTGTAACACCCCCTGCCACTTCGAATTGATTAAAGAAATTCCAGGTTTGGGCATAAACCACGTTATGTGGACGACGCATCCCCCTTTTGCCCTTCCTTACATAACTGACAGAGACACTCACGGACGAGTGAGTTACTCACTGGACCGTGAGTAACTCTAATCCTTTTCTGATTTGGCTCTGGGATTATATGCTGAGTTTCCCCAATCAAGTCACCTGCCAAATGCGCACGCGTCCGCGTCTCAACGTTGATTGATTGACGACCTTGTTGCACTCGAGCAGATCCAGGATTCGGGTCCAGGGGGCGGCTCAGGTTCAGGGGGCGACAGTCTCAGTCGACGTCCAACCCTCTGAGGCCCAAATTGACGAGCGGATGTTCATATTCTTGCGGAGGATAAGGGGGAGGCAACTTCAACTTGGAGATTTTTTTGCGCCATTTGTGCAACATAGAGGTGCCTTTCTTTTCAGTGATTTGCGCCGGCTGGGTACCAGTGCGAACACTTTGGGCATCCTCTTCCAAAAGTTTGTGTACAGCACTTTCTTTATGAAAATAGTACTCAATTGTATTCATATTTGGTCTGTAGATTTGTTCTTAGTTGAGGATGAGGCACCAGAAAGTTTTTATCTGAGTGCAGTGACAAAAAGTTGGCACCATGTGAACTGGTCTTATCTGGAGCTGTTGACCTCAGGTGCAAATCATGCGAGGCTGGTGGGCCTATTTTTCGAGGTGAGGTGGACCGCCCCATCCCTCGATCAGCTGGAGGTGCAGGCACTGCAAGATATTATCTGTTAGACGTATTCAGGAGACGACAGGAAATGATTGCAACGAAATGGAGTGCAGATCCACAAATTCGAAAAAGTGTTGCTGATTTTATCACACTGGACAAACAGGTGGACGGACCTACGTCTGGATGTTGAGATAAATTGCCTGTCAAAATTTTCGTCCAACGCAGTTACGTTTTCTGTCGGTCCAGACCTGCAAAAATCTACAGTTTACTCATTCAAAACAAAGTTTCACTCAAAAAATAAAGACAAAAACGTTCTGTCAAGTCTGCAACAATCGGCTGATTTTTCTGTTTGCTAAGCTCGTCCTAATCCCGACGGCAGGTGTATACGCCGCAAAACGGAATCCGTTCCGCTCCACCGCGTTAATACCAACCTCCATAAAGACTGGGCAGAAGAGAATGACTCATCCTGTCATTGTCCCCCGTTTTTCTCCCTTTTTTGCGGGGCACCTCCCAGGGTAAAATGATACACCCCAGGGTCTGGGACCCCGAGCCCGCTGAGCCTGTTATTAGGGGTTTGAGCCCCTTTCCATTTTGACCAGCATTAGACTTCTCTGTTGCCTCTAATTTGGGTTCTGGTGGCGCTTAACTTGACGGTAAATCACGGGACTTTGGCTTTGATGTGGCGTTTGTTGAGAGTTTCCAGACTCAGTGCATTGTTTGAGGTGTTATGCAACGGGAAAACGACTGAAAACTACTTTCTGCTGCTGCTGCCTCTGTTCTGTCTCTGCCTCTGTGTCTGTGTCTGTGTCTGCCTCAGTCTCTGTCTCTGTTCTGTCTCTGTGTCTGTCTCTGTTCTGTCTCTGTCTCTCCCCCGTGTCTCATGCATGCATGAATTCAACTTGCAGCCGCTTTCGCTCACACACACACACACACACACACACACACACACACACACCTGTAGTGGGCCGGGTGAAGCCGTTGTGTCCCAGTGTCTCAATCACCTCTCCCACCCTCCCCACTCCCTCCTCACACAGATAGACAGACAGACACACACACACACACACACACACACACACACACACACTGTCTCTCTCTGTCTCTCTCTGTGTCTCTCTCTGCCTGTCTGCTTCTCTCTGTTTCTCCCTCTCTCTGTCAGCGACACACACAAGGCCAGCACACATCGACAACCCCCCCCCCACACACACACACACACACACACCTCTTCGTGGCATTTTTGCTCATTTGTAGCACGCGACTTTTCCCAGTAACGGACAGGTACAGGTACCGTGTGGACAGGTGAAACCTGAAGGCGTCCACAAGTTCCACGCACTGACTCTACTTCCCCAGGAGCCACGTAACTCGTGTGCACATTGTGCGAGGACAGGTGATTCTGACTCCGAGTGAGGAAATTGTACTTTTTCACTCCGGAGACATGTGTTTTTAGTGCACAAAAAGAGCACAAACAAAAAAGTGTGGATTTGTTTCTCGAAACTCTATGGTTCTCTTTCTTTGCATCTGTTCCAGAAGGAAAGATAACATTTTGCAATTGACGTACGCGAGAGAACTGTACATGGTAAGAATGTCCAACAGTAACATCTCTCCCAAACACAGATTTTGCTTTTGCTCACTGAACCAAATTGTGGTGTGAACCAACTTGTGGTGTGAGACAGGGAAAAGATCTTTCAATGACATTTGATGCATTTGATGCATTTGATGTCAAAAATTACAGAAAAAATCAGAAATCAGCAAGAGAAAGAAAACGTTGAACTGCGTGTTGCTGTCAGGCTGAACAAGTTGCGCACTCAAAAACAAGATTTCTTCTTTTGGATGCGTGTTTCTTTGCAGCTAGAGATGAGTCAAACAGCAAAAAAAACAGACCTTTGCAGAAAACTTCCCACTCAACCCCCACCCGGGGGTTCCTCAACCAACAAGCACGAGATCTGTCGCCCGGCACGACATTGATTCAACTTTTGGCAGTTCTCCTCCTCCAATGCGCGTGAGTTTTTGGCGGCGCGCACTGACTGATTCAGTAACGGTCGTGGCGGTGGGGGCAGGTGCAGAAAGCTGTTTGAATTCCGGCGCTCATGCCCAGGCGCACTGCACGTGGCGCACACCACACTCTGTCAGTCACACTGCAGAATCCACCAGTGAGATTCTCCCCTGTTTGGCGAAAAGCCCGTTTTTCTTTCTATGAGGCAGGGGTTGAATGGGGAATTTATATTGTAATTGGGAACTCCGAGGCAAGTCAGGAAATTTTGGGATGTGCCTGAGTTTTTGTTTTGTTGCAACAGACTTGCGGCTGCCTCCTTCATTTGATCAACAAATTTGAACCACAATGGAGGACAGAGCTCTTTATTTCTGAATAAGATTCACATCATGTCTTTCTGGCTGTCCACTCTCACATGTTTCCTCGAGACCTGAACGTATTCGCAGACATGGAGACTCAATCTCTGACAAAGTGCGCCCGACAAGCAAAAAACCCAGTTCCTTTTCATTCTGCAGTGCAGAACAGTCCTGTTTGATCGCAGATCCATCGTCACAGGCACAGGTCATCACTGCGTGGCAAAATGCAAATCTTAAAAGGAAAGTGTTCACTTCCAAACCTGAAAAATCTCCATCAAAGAGTTGGTCCGTCTTCACAGTGCTCAGTGACCATGGATGCGGGTCCACTCATCGGAGCAGGTCATCCCTGCTTCAGAGCAGGTGACGCACTCGTAATTCTGCAGGTGGTGGATTCTGCAGGTGAACGCCCCACAGTGGAACCTGCTTCACGACCTGATGGCAGCAGCGGAAACCACCATCACCTGCAGCTTCCGACTCGAGCAGCCGTCCTCAGCGCCAACACGCAAAACCACCTACAGGACCCCGAGTCTCAAGGGGAACCAGAAGCCCTGGGTCCGTCTGACCATCACACGCACACACACACACACACACACACACACACACACACACACTTGCACACTACCGTTTTTCAAGCTTCAAAGTCATAACTCCCTGACCTGGAAATATCACCCACTTCCCAATTGATTTTGACCTTCATGCAGGGATTGACCGCTGGTCAGGTCTCCTGTTGCCCAATCCTGGTTCCGCCAAATCAAATCATATTGCACAAATGTGGCGCAAATCTTCCGAGAATTTAAATGTTCAAAAATGACAGCGGCAGATCCGTTGGAAAGAGAGATTTGCATGCGTGGGGTGGAGCCTCATGACCTGGACCTGCATACATGTCTGTGGTGCGTGCGCGCGCTCCAGGACACGTGACCCACATGGCTCCAGGGTCGCTTCTGCGCATGCGCAGTACCCCGCCTCGCCTGCTGCAGGAGCCACGACGACGGTTGAACCGGCACCGGCAGATGTTTCCGGATTCAAAAAATTCCTCCAGTTTGAACTTCAACGATTTCTTTTGTTCTTCAAAAATCTCCCCTGGTCTAAAACAATTCCAGTACAACCGTTCGCTTGGTCTTCAGTGCAGACGCAGAATTTCATCAAAGCAAATTTGCACCAAACACAAACTGAGACATCTGCTTCAGATCAAAGAAAGACAAAGGGGATTCTGAACACAGAAAAGCAACACTTTTACAATTCGTATCTCTGCGCAATGGCCGACCGCAGAAATGCGCGGTCCAGGTGAAAACGGACCAAAGTGAGACCTGTTCTCGGACTCGCGCAGGTTTGCGATAAAAAACGTGGTTTCACCTGCCGTAGAAATTAATTTTCCTTCGCAACAATGAGTTGCACTTGAATCAGGAAATAATTTCTGCGGTGAAAAAAAATTACGAGATTTGGTTGTTCTTTGTTTTCTACTGTTCGGTGATCGCAGGTTTGCTTCAAGAACTGAACCTCAACCAGATTTTGGTTGTCACGTTTCTTTTTCACTTTGTTGAGAATCTGTCCAGAAGGTGTTGGTTGTTTTTTTCTGAATCCAAACGCCCAACTCGGAAGTCTGAAGATTTCTTCTCTCATTTGACATGAAAGCTGCTGCTAGTTGCACATTATGTCAAAACTTATTTCTACAAGAGCAGCAGATCTGCATCCTTTCCAACCTTGAAGCATGAAGAAAGCAATTTTGCAGTTTTCGCAAAAACGACGCAAAATCACACATGCAATTTTCAACTTGGGATTCAACATGTGTGTGTGTGTGTGTGTGTGTGTGTGTGTGTGTGTGTGTGTGTGACAACGGAACCGCTTTCTGCTTCAACTCCATTGTTCTGTTGCTCATTGTTCTTCCCCCAATTGGAACTGAGAAACAATATTGATCTTGTCCAACTTTGTGATGTTAATGGGAGATTCAAACCGCATTCCGCCGCCTGATAGGCTGGAGCGACGGCTGCTGCAGGGAACAATGCAGATCTATTCAGAAGGGTGCAGGCATGTTCCTGCAGGGCCGATGGCAGGGTGAGGACCCCTGGACACAGAGGAAGAAGCAAGTATCGTACATGTCGCTGTTGACTTTTTTTTCTGATGACTGATAACCAGCAAAATTGTGTTGGACTGACTGTAAGCCTGGGACCAAATCGGTGCAATGGCGCACAGTGCCAAAGGGTTTGGAACAAATTTCATGCAGGAATTTCAATGCGACCCAAGCCCCGACAAAGACCAGAACACAGTGTTCAAAGATTTTCACTCTGTGCCGTCCTCAGACACACCAATGTTCAACTCGCTCACAATGAGCATTGTCAGAAAGGCAAGTAGATCTACCCATCAAAGATTCAGTATCAGAGACAGACTCGAGGCTCGCACGTGTCGCCCATTCTTCCGCACCCAGCAGCGTAACGGTCGCGCAGGCAGAGACGGGGCAGGTGATTCTGGAAGGAGCGGCGGTGGCGGCGCTTTACTCCAGCTATTGAACACACAGTTCCCAGGGGCTGATCAAGGGAGAGATGCGGGCCCGGGGCTCTCTCTCTGTCTCTGTCTCTCTCTCTCTTTTGTCTCTCATCTCCTCTCTTCTCTCTCTCTTTCTCACTCTCTCAGTCACTCTCCCTGTCTCTCTCTCACACTCTCTCTGTCTCTCTGTCTCTCTCCCTCTCTCTCTCTCTCTCTCTCTCTCTCTCTCTGTCTCTGTCTCTCTCTGTCTCTCTCTCACTCTCTCTCTGTCTCTCTCTGTCTCTCTCACTCTCTCTCACCCTTTCTCTCTCACCCTCTCTCTCCCTCTCTCTCTGTCTCTCTCACTCTCTCTCTCACTCACACACACAGACACACACACACAGACAAAATAGGGGAGTTTCCGCCCCCCGCATCATATTCTGGATATGCTTATGATTCCCCTCTTTCAATAGTTCGATCGAATTTCTTTTTTTGACAAACAGAAAATTGCTGGAAAGTTTGCACAGTCACTGAGCTTTTTGCGCGTTTGGTGAAAATTTTGTGATTTGCGCAATGAAGGTTTGTGTTGGTTTTTCACTTCTGAACAGGCTGCGTTTTGGAGAGAGACCTCCAGTCAAACTGAGATCAGTCACAACACACTTCGTGAAGCAAGAACTATGTGCAAATGTTATTTTCAAGTGTGACAAGCTTTCATTGTTGCACAAATGGTCCTTTCTCGTCCAGACCGTCAGCAAGGTTTGGACCCCTTTGAAAAGTGCAGGACAACAGTAGTGGGAAGTTACAACGAGGGGGAGTACCTTCCGCCTGCGTGCTGCAGTCAAGGACATATTCTACACTCCCCTGAGAATGCGAAAAGGAAAACTAAATGTTGTTTTCTTGGGTCAACGTGTCTGCACAAGAACATGATCAGGTTCTCCCAGCGTTCCCTGCAGGCTACTTGCAACGCACGGACGATTTGCAGGTCTCCTGCATTCTGACTCAAGTTGAAGTTCTAAATAATCAGTTCCCTCAAAAGCACGCAAAAATTCGTTCGCGTCTGTCTGTCAAAGTCTCCAAAATGGCTGCAGCCGTCAGGCCCTGCATCCTGTGGATTTCCTTGGTCCCTGCCTGCAACAACACCCTCACCCATCCCCACATTGCCACACTCTGCACTGACGTCCGTGCACTTTGCAGGGCAGGTGATTTCAGCATTGACTTTGCATTTTCCAAGAGCGCAGATATTCTACATGCATACAGAGGAACGAGCATACGAAGCGGGTCCCCTATGCACGCACGCATGCATGCAAACCATCATAACCGCACCCGCCTGTATTTGTACTCCAGGGGCCAGGTGCAGTGTTGGGTATGGCGGGGCATGAGGGTGCTGTAAGCAGGTGGAGCAGTTGAAGTGTGCCCGACACGAGTCTTGTCAATACAGTTTTTAGTACTCATACTTTTAGGGCTCATACTACGAGTACATCTGCCTCTGTTTGGTCCATGCAATCTCAGTGTGATATCTTGACCACAAGTCATGTGGTTGTTACGGTCCATTATCGCTCAGCCACTCGAGGGGTTGGTGCGGGAGATGACCACGCGAGATAAGGGACGGAAATATTTGAGTACGTGGTCTCTCAGTGGATCCAAAAGTAACGAGAGCTTTGGTGGGGCAACTTCAGGCATCAAGACTTTGGATTCAATTTTTCTTGATGACCTTGTTCAAGCCATGAGAGAGTGACTGAAAAAATGAGACACAGAAGAGACAATTGTCCCCCTCTCCCTCATCACCCCCCGCCCACTTTTGCTATCAAATTTCTCTCATCCTTCTCTCTCTCTCTCTCTCCCTCCCTCCGCCTTTCTCTCTCTCAAACTCAATGTCAATCTCTTTGTCCACCTTTGTCTCTCCTTTCACCCTGTCTCTTTCTGTTCCTCCTTCTCTGTGTTGGGCTCTCTTCATCCCTTCATCGCAAGACAACCGTCAGTCTCTTGTGATCTGGAGTGGCCTCGACCCCATTCAGATCCTCTGCTGACACTCAGACCCACACAACACCTATCAGATCTGGGACTCTGCGATCTCCCGGGCAAACACACTCGAGATTCCACCTCCAGTTCGCCGTGCGGCTGACTCACTCTCTCATAGAGTTCTTCAACTCGCCGCCTTTATGACCGTCCAATTAGTCGGAACCTCCTGCAAGACGCGCGACGCAAACAGAGACGCGTGGTGATTGACGAGTTGATGGCGCCTCACGACACTCACTCACTCGTGTGGTCAACCAAAGAATGCGCAGAAGTTTTCCAATGCTGATTGATCTTGTGACCGAAGTGTTGAGTGAGAGAATAAACTGCGCAGACCTCAGCACCCAGAACACAAAAACAAATCGCTTGACCTCATCATGCTGATCGAACACACACACGCACACGCATGCACACACGCACGCACGCACACACACACACACACACACACACACACACACACACACACACACACACACAATCCTTGCGGTTCCAGGGATTCAAAGAAGCATTGACCTCTCTGAACCTGAAACAAATATCGTCACCAACCAATGTATCCGAGCAGGATATATTTCAAGATGGGAATTTGAGACCCCACGTTTGGGCCCCAGGACCTCACTTTCCTGGCACATGAACGTTTTGTATGAGCTTTGTTTCAGCAACGCACCTCAATGCAAACCACACGGGAAGTGTGCAGACTTCCAACAGACAGCGTTTCGTCTCGTGTGAACCTGGAGTCTGAGAATGACAGGCATTGTGGATCGGCTTTTCTCTCTAATCTCCATGTCGGATGATCCCCCATGACCCCTGCGCCATAATCCCCACCAGATATAATGAGATAAAACGCATAGTTCTCCTCAAAGGAACATCCAGTGAAAGCGCAGCGCGGACAGTGGTCATTTGAACCGGACTATTGTTCTTGTATCCAGAAGCCAAAGGTATCAGAGGCTCTGTGATATTGATGAAGATGCGGCATGACGCACTGAATAGGAAACACCTCCGCATCATGGGAAAAACGAGTGTGTTTTGTTTTGTATTCACTGGACAATGGCGCACAATGAGTCCATGACTGGTCAATGCGGTGGGCTAGATGGATACAGGGGACACGCATTCCTGTGTATCTGTCCCTGTCCCAGTATTTACACAGCGTTTCTTTGAAGTGGACATGCGTCCAGCCGGACCCGGGACCCAGGGCAGGACCCGCCATACGAGTGAAAGTATCAAGATGCTGATGTATCCATCATTCGGGGAATTAAAGGGTCATGTCCAACAATGCCCCTTTTCTGTAAAAGTGCCCTGAATGTTTCCTTTTTGGGGGAGGAAGTATGTTTTTTGCTTCCTCTTTGGGTCATTTTGCACCTCACGTACACGGGACACTTGGGGTCAAGGTGTGGGTTTTGTCTCCTGTTTGAGGATCAAACATCAAGAAGAGTTCTGGGTTCCGAGTGTGAGAATTAGGGACCCAGACCAGATTAGTTTTCTTTAGAAAAGCCGCTCAATGACAATAGAATCAAACAGAACAGAAGCCTTTCCTCCCTGTTTGGGGGATTGACACTTCCTCTGCCCACTTCCTCAATTGCCCAAATCACCGCCAACATCTTGGGTCTTTCAGATGTTCTGCAGGCAATTGAGACTGCGTCTGTGGTGATCCCCAAGTGCTGTGAGTCCAGCTCACATCAGCACTGACGCACTACAGTCACTTGTGTGTGTCCTGTCACTCCCAAAATATGGAAAAATCAAGGCATGCAAAAAAAATTTTGACGTTGACGTTGACGTGGACGTTTTCAATTTCAAACGTCTTGTTTAAACTCGCTATTCAGTCGTGTCCCGTCAGACGTCACACACCGTCACAACTTCATCTGAAATTTTCTCCTTCGCCACAAAACACATTCTATGCAATGTAAATCTGGCGTCTTTCCTTCATGTTTCCTTTCCCGGGGACGCTAGGTTCGTTTCTTTTTTCAGCGCGCGTTATTTGTTGCGTGCTCATCTGCCCCGAAAGTGTCGCGAGCAAACAAGATGCAGCACATAAAGTTGAGCCGCATCCAAAATCTACAAGGAACTCGTGAAGATTTGACGCAACGCGCGCAATAAACCTCGGGGAAGTTGCGGAATGACTTGTTTGATTTGGCGCGGGGTATGTTGAGTAATTGTCTTCAGGATGTTTTCCCCTTCAGTGAAAAGTGGGTTCGGGTACTTGAAGTATTCCAGCAGGACCTGAGTCAATGTTTGCGGTAGGGATTCAGCATGTTCTAGTACTGTGTCTGTTCCACAGCGGACACACGTCAACAGGCGTGTCCCACACAAACTCAACACGTTACATCAAAGACAGGATTGGCGAAGGCAAGACACCGTGCCTGGATGGAGGTTTTGCGGTGGAGAACTTTTCTTCCAGCGATGTGCAAAGCAAGCCTGAAAACTTGCATGACGGGGGAAAGGCTCTCTCTGTGTGTGTGTGTGTGTGTGTGTGTGTGTGTGTGTGTGTCTGTCTGTCTGTCTGTCTGTGCGCGTTTTCTTTTGGGGGGAGGGGTGAGGCCCGTTGCAGGGAGCAGAAGACATCCACGCTTGAAGTGTCCGTTGGTGCTGGGCAAAATTTGTCTGGTCCCAAAACACACATTGCTTTTTGGAGAACATGCACTTCGGTCGTTTACCGTTTGATCAAGGGCCAAAAGTCAATTTGGTGCCGACAATGGGTGTTTCGGGCCTTTTGTTCAAAACTGCAGAATGGCGTGTCACCAAAACTCAAACGAAAACAACAATGGAAGACAACACAATCATTTCTGTTTCGTACGTTTCCAGTCCAATGTAAGAAATTTGCTGGTCAAGACGACAATGTTCGCAAAGTTGGTCCCAAGGGCTAAGACATGGTCCCCATGTACTGTACTATTGTGGAAGAAACGACGGAGGCAACGCTCTGGGACATGGGACAAAGGCTCAGGACTGCCCCCCCCCAGATCCGCCCCTTACACAAGTCCGTGTGGTTCTGCTGTGTCCGTCTGCAAGATGATTCCTAAACCCCTATTTCACACGGTTGGCAAAGCTGATCCCTTCAGGAAAGCAAAGTGGCAAATTTTCAAAGGCCTTCGTTCGGTTTCATGCACAAACAAGTGTACGTGTGTTTATTCCACATGAAGAACACGGCACACGTCTGTCGAGCACTTCTTTTTTCAGCCACTTACGTATCTCACATCTTATCTGAGTGGAAGCATCTTGTTTCCTTCAGAAAGGCGACAAATTACCCGTCATTACCATGGAAACGAAATCAAGAAAATTCACTTTTACCCTGATAAGGCCAATTTCCACTGCAACACGCTTCGAGTACACAGGACGTTGTGAGTGTGAACTCCAAACGTGCATTTCTCTGTTCACACCTAGTGACCGTGGTTTCCAAGTGCAGGTTGACAAGGCAACGTACCCTTGATCATTAAGAGATGGTTATCATAGCAACACGAAGTGTGGCAGGTTGTAGCCAGGCAGCGCTGTCGCCATGGTGAAAGCGTCGTCAATGCGCCAAGGTAATCGCGTTATGTTTGTTCTTCGACATGGACATATTTTTCACACTTCTTTGGTCATAATGAGCCAATTTGGAAACTTTTTGCAACATTTTTTTCCTCTGGGTTCTTTGAGTTTGGTTCATCGTGAGATCTCAGGTTACTTCGTCAGATTCATGTTTCAGCCAAATGGATTTTTCAGGTCCTTCAGAAGCAATAAAATTGCATTCCTGGGGACACAGTACAAAGCTGAAGTTTTGTTTCTTGATTGGTTCATCAGGGCTCAAATTACTTTGTAAAATCCACTTTTTTCCACCCTGGATTGTGTCCACTTCCTCTGAAGAGACGTTATTTGCTGGTGGAATTTTTTAAAATCCTGATGAAAAAGCAAAAATTGCATTCCTGACAACACAGAACAAAACAAGACAAAGTTTTGCATTTCACTTCAGGAATTTCATCTCATTCTCAGGTGTGCCGGAGACCAGTTAATCAAGTGCAAAAAAGTCTCCACAGACACGACGGAAAGTGACGGGGTGTGAGAGATTGATCATCTCATTAGCCATAGACCTGCTGGGAGTCGCATTCCTCCTGGGGGAGGGAGGGAATGCGGATCCAGGATTGGGGTGGGAGGGGGAGTCGGATCCAGGGGACCACCCGCCTCTCTGGTGGATCCAGGTTCGGGAGGGTGGTGGTGACACAATCCTCACTGGGATCCGACAATGGTAGGAGGTCCGGTTTGTGCTCCAGATACAGAGAGGTGGCTCCAGGACAGGATCTGTGGAAGGCCTGAAACGATTCCGACGACTGAGGAACCCTCACTCCCACCAAAAAATCTTTTGACACTGAAGCAAAAGCATTGAGCTCTGAAGCATCAAATTTTGGGGGATTTTTTCTTGAGGGAAGGTCAGTGGGCTCGGAGCCTCTTGAATCAACCACTGCATAGGACCGAGTGCCCTGGGTCAGGGAAACCGCGGTCCCAGGGTGCACCGGAGTGGAGAGGGTGGGGCCCCGAGGAGGTGCCAGAGGGCTTTGGTCAGCTGAATCAGAGGGAGACTCAGAGGACAGAGCACTCCTGGATCTGCTGCAGAGGAAGGTCAGAGGACAGGGCACTCCTGGATCTGCTTCAGAGGAAGGTCAGAGGACAGAGCACTCCTGGATCTGCTGCAGAGGAAGGTCAGAGGACAGAGCACTCCTGGATCTGCTGCAGAGGAAGGTCAGAGGACAGGGCACTCCTGGATCTGCTGCAGAGGAAGGTCA
>JAAUXT010037396.1_pt1 | contig 45994 bp, 48 predicted proteins | sample 7278171 | NCBI WGS metagenome assembly JAAUXT01 (sample SAMN14350112, study PRJNA611818) | marine sediment metagenome | isolation source: surface marine sediment (1.8m) | place: French Polynesia: Moorea | collected 2018-08
TTTCTCAAATTTCTGAGGTATTTGCAGAAAGACTTTGTTGTCAAGGTTGTGTTGCAAAAATGTCAATAAATAGGCCAGTTTTCTCATGAAATAGCCACGGAAATGGGGCACATGGCAACATGGGTTCCCGCGTGAAAAACGCTCGCACGGACGTGTGTTTGCATCGAAACCTCTCTAATAAATTGCCGTCAAATGACACTGCGATGCATTTTGCTGAAAAATAGCGTTGGCACAACGCAATTCTCCCGTTTCGTTACTGGTGCAAGCAAAGCAAAAGGAAACCAAAACGAAAATGAAACGAAACAGGTGCGAGGTACGAGGTACGAGGACAGAGAGCATTCTACGAAACTAAAATAGTTCCAAAATATAATCTGAAAAGACAGCAGGTCTGCCCTTGTGAACTTCTCTGAACCACTTTTCAGTTTGTGTTTGACTGAAGTACACAAGATGTTTTGTTCGCAGTGTGACACTTTAGTCCATTTATTTTTATCAAAAGCTTGTATTTTCACTGAAGATGGTTTCTTCTGAAGAGGTACCATTTGTTGCATATGTTCTGTTTGGATTGGCCCTCGGATAGGGTTTCTATTGCTGGGTTCAGGGTTCATAACCCCAGTGTGTCGTTGTGTGACATTCAGTATTTGTCAAGTCTGAATTGCCATGTAAGGAAACTGGAACTATGCAAATAGATCAAAGATGTGTAAACTGTCGCAGTGTTCCTCTGAAAGCATCGCCGGCTTCCTGTTCTCTTTTCATCGCTTCCAACTGGCGCTCACCTCTGCACATGTAATTTTTGCAACTCCTAAGGATGTTATGCTTTCAACAAAATTGTACTGTGCTTTGAAAAATAGACAAATATAGAGTCAATGAATTGCTTACTTTGACGAGGATCTTCTGCAAAGCTGAACTGGGATCGAATTCAAAGCTGTTCTTTGTGAGTGAATGAACGGGAGATCGTCTTGTGTCACATTCTATGGAATTTTCATCTTCCTCCGCGCTGGTCGAGGGGTTTGGTTGTTCAATCAGGTGCTTCTACCAACGTCTTTTAGCACGCAACGAGCGTGTCTCAAGCACCAAGCACACTGGATTTTGTTTTCGTGACTTGACGATTGCGTGACAGTATCAAGATTCACGTCATTAAAACACCGTGGCACCCAAACGCGAACAAGCCGATGACATCAGGCTCGCGGAAATACGTATTCTTACACTTGTCACAGAAGTTGAAACTAGTTTTTGAAACCAATCTTTTTGTAGTGTCGGCTGAAATTCTCACATTGCCACCTTGTGCCACAAGGCTGTGCCGGGACATTTGTGTTGCGCACGAAACGCTCGCCACAAAAATTTTATTCTACAAAGACTGTTTTGTGCGTTGCTGAAACGAAAATATCTCGACGCCAAATTGAATCTACTTGCCCCAAATTTCAGTTTGCAACGATCCATTAAATGGAAAGCTGTTTGTCAGAAGCTCATATTCTGTATCATGACTCTTGAACGAAGTAATTGTGCGAGAATGAAGCATGAAATGCCCACACACCACATTTGTGGGTGCAATTTCACTGACTTTCCACTGACCGAAGCCTTCATTCAAACCTGTGGGTCGTACTTCGCCGTCCGTGAGAAAATGAACTTTCCTGGGTTTTTTCAGCCACCTCACAGAAAACTGAAAAACTCTTCATCCGCGTGGAAACGTCAGCAATCAGTTTCTCCCTGAGGACTTAATTTTGATTGACAACTTTTTCGCATTCCAAATCTGGTGAACTTTGGGTGGTGTTATGACCTGTTGGTATCTTTTTGTGTTTCACTTGGTGCATGTACACAGTGAAGCCAAACCTTGTCCAGTGTTGCCAAATGACAGACAACCTTGGCGGCACAAAAGAAGAGTAATAAACACATGTGTGTTGGCAGCGCGACTTGTCATTTTTCACTTTCAGCGTGATATTTCCTGTACGAAGATGTACGAAGGCTTGGACAAATCGTCACAGATTTGGTGTTGGTCACAAGCTAAGTGTGGAGTGTGTGCGGTTGATTTGTGCACGAGATGTTCAACGAGTCCCGATGATGTGCAGTGGCACAGAGCTGATTGAGAAAGCGATACGATCGCTTGCATCAGCACCCTCAGGCCACTGGCTACTTTGATCGCTTCAGTTTGTTGCTGATTTTGAAAAGATAGGTAGTCACAAACAAAAATAGATGCCAGGGTGTTCTTCAGTGTCGACAAAATCTGTGCGGAACGCGCATTCTGATCATTCTTGATCACATAGATCAGTGGTGTTGTTGTCTCAAAACGCTTTCTTGTGCAAGTCGTCCAGAAGAACAAAATTCAAAATTTTCTTGTCCAGCAAAAATCGTTGCCGAGCAAAAAATAGACACGCGAAATTGATGAACTCTGAACAGGTTCCGCAAAAATAGCTCATCTTGAAAACTCCAACATGTCTGTCGTTTACCAGCTCTTGTTTTGAGCTGAACTATTTTACTTGGCATGTATTATTTCCACAAAGAACAAAACGTGCAAAAAACCCGAACCCAATCTCTCACTGTTGTCTGACACTTTACATGACAGAACCATTCAGACTGAATTTAGTCCAACTGGGCTTGGAAAACTTTGAAAAGAAACCTTTGTTTGTGATGATCGATGGAATCATCGTCACACAAAACTTTGACCTCTCTCGGTGCAAGTCGAGGTGGATCCGGAGACTCAGCCAAACACGCAGCTTCGGTGTGTCCAACTTCCAAGTTGAGCAATTGCAAGTGTTTTATCTCACTCACAGATCAATGTTACACCTCAGCAAGGGATAAGCGTTTCGGAGACTGTTGACGGAAAAGAGGACCAAATGTTTCGCGGTCTCGCTGCTGAGTTGTCCGTGGAGTACCTCGCGGTGTAAGTCGGCGGCAGGAGCGGCTTAGTTATCGGCAAATCTCTCGTTAGCAGTCACTTACAATCGGGTCAGATGCTGCGGGGCGAAGGTGAAGGCCACGCAGATGACACCGCCGTGTCTGCCGCACTTGGACAAAATTACACAATACCTGCCTTGTTTTCGTTCACACACAGTTTCGCTGTTAGTCAAAAGACCTTGTTGACTTCTCTTGGGAGTGAGAATCTCGCGGCTCGCACTGCTGATGCTGGGAGGTCTCGCGTCGCTGTCGGGCCTCAGGAAAGGATCCAAGAAGCGAGTCATCTGTCTGCATGTCGCGGATGACTTTTTTTCCAGCGGAAAAGGGTGGCAACACTTAGTTTTGCGAGCAAACAAATGAATGCAAGTCAGGAATTATCAAACAGTCGAAATGTCCGACATGTGTGTGTGTGTGTGTGTGTGTGTGTGTGTGTGTGTGTGACTGGATTGGTGCCTTCGTGCAGACCAGTGAGCCGCGCCTGAATAATTTGGTCAATTCCTTTTCACCAAGCCAAACTAAATCTCATCCATTTACAAATGTTGATTTTTCAAAGCAATGCTTGTTTTTCTGTTCTTGCAAGTATTTTCTGATGGCGGCACGTTGGTAGTCTGCACCTCTTCATTTTTTTTTGCAGCGCGCACTTTGATCTTTGAGCCAGCGTGTCTTCGGAGTGGATCTCGCAGAATAGACAGTTTACTTAAACTTGGGAAGGAACTAACTGAAGAGACTGTTATGTACACAGGATTTGTGTTCGTAACTTTTCATCTTCGAAATGGAAAACTGTGTCAAGATCTGGCAAAACATTGGTACCATCTTCACGCCTTTGTTCATTATGCTGCAAGCAAGGCGAACACACAGAAAACAAGAAGAAGACGAAAGAAAAAGTTCACAAGAGACAGGATGCGTCGAGTTTTTTCTTCACCACCGACTTGTGGTGAGCAATGGATCTCTGAACAATTTCAGCTGCCTCCCAACTGATAAACAGCGCACCTTGAGGAACTGTGTCAAGCTTCAGTAAAATGTCTGCCACTGACTCGACTGTGTGTTAACTCAACAAAATACCTTGAAAAATATTCAGATTTTGTGAAAGAGGACAAGCCGAAGCAAGTCATTTCTTCATGCTGAGTTTTTCTGTTATCTAAACAGCGACGCACTGCTGTTAGGAGAGTTGGGTTTCTTTCTGAGGAATCTCTGAAATGTGTATCCATACATACACACTTCAAGGGCCACGGTAAGCAGATTGACCTCCTGAAAGCGACAAAGGTAGAGTTTCCTCCATCTGCCTGACACGTAAAGGGCTCGTCACCTTGTCTGCTGAATTCCTTCAGTCCCTTCTGGCTTGTACACACGTACTCGATGTTGAACTCAAAGGTACAGCTACGTAAATTACTTTTTAAACACACAAAAAATGATTTATCTCTGGGCAAACACAGTTGCTGGTCTTTTTCCGGGAGATTTTCTGAGACTTCATGGCCTTGACCCATTTGATCTCGGGGGAAGGAAATGAAATATCTGGGAGATATGAGATGTGATGTGAAAAGCTTCTCAGCCGCATCAGACATAACATGTTATGAATATGTTGACATCTCACAGAGTGGTCGCGAGTCAAGATGTGGGCTTGATGTCTCATATTAATCAACCAGCCCTCTACAGAATTTGTGTACTCTGCACCTGGAATTCGCCGTCGAAATATCCAGCTATTCTATCTGCTCACAAATGGGTTAACATTTTGTCAAGTTCAACCCACAACTGTGATGACATTTCACTTGCAGGTATTTGCGTAACAATTCTTCAAGGTAAACAGACAAGTTGGACTCGCAGGATCAGACAGAATTCGAACTATGCAGACACCCCACATTACTTAACCTGAAATTTATGGCTTTCACCGACACATCTAAATGTCGTACTTGAATAAACCACAAAAAGTATCCTGGAAATTAGGTCTGATTTCCAACAACTGTACGCTTCGTTTGTCAGTCAAAGTTCGAAATAATATTTTGGTTGAACTTTCACAAAACGTTCCTTTGGCGAAGAACTGAGAGAATTATATTTATCACTCGTCTGTGCGCAGCTCGTGCCAGGTTGTCAACTGCCAAGATGATTTGTGTCTTCTCTGGAAAGTTTCTGTCACAGTGGAAAAACAAAAATTGTGACTCTGGAAGAAACAAAGGCGACTCAGCATCGAACTGTGTGAATGTGTTCACAAGAAATACTGAACTGAACATGCGCACCCAGGGTGCACCTTTGGCCTCACAAACCTGTTGAGAAGGTGAAGCCACAAGTTTCGGTTTTCAGACACTGGAACACAGTGCGGGATTTCCCGGCAGCACATCCATCTGAATGAACTTCTGATCAGACAGCATTTCTTTGCTTCTCTTTGGTCGAATTTTCCTTCTTTCGGGTGGTGTGTTTTCCTGAGAGCCTCGTGCAAGACAGGCCAGAGTGATCACAAACAAAGATTCTGTGGTTTAGTTCAACACAAACTTGGCGCTGGACATTCTGAATCAATAAAGCAATGAGATGAATGGAGGTGAAAATTCAAAGACAAAAGCGTATTGGAGGATTTTCCTGTTTTTTAAGAGTTGGCACACTTTCCCGAGGTGCCTGGTCTGATCTTCGGCCTTGAAAGAAGTATACGGCTGCGTGCCTTATTGAAGAGTTCTCCAGTGGCAGGTCAATAAGTGCACCATGATGTGTGTGTTGTTGTGTTTTTCGTCAGGTTTGTCGCGGGGTGCAACAACACATGAAAACTACTCAAACACGACTCGGAGAAACGAATGAAAGATTCAAGCCGCTATTTCCCTGAGCCCTTCCTGCAGGAGTTTGCAACAGAATTAGAAGATGCAAACTTGAGAAGCTTTCTCCGGGTCGTGATTTCCCAGGGAACTGCTGCCTCATGAATACTGACCGCATTTCAGCAAGGTGTTGCCTGTTTCTCTTGCAGGTATGATCCTATTGCTGAACTATGTTCCCACGAAATGCCTAGAAATGTTTGCAGATTGATACATTCACGAATGGTGAGTAACGCTTCTGGGGGTGCGACACCTGCCATGCTAAAGCAATGAGCGCAACTCCCCAGATGAGCCTTGAAAAACATCTTTGCACAAATGCTGAGTTTGCAACGACGGAGCCGGTGGCACAGACCAAGAACACAAAGAGCTCAACTTGCAACCCGAAAGTCTACGCTTGCAAGCATGCAAAACCTCCTTGTCTGAGAGATAATTGAAGGATCCAGAAGCTGATGTCATTTCCCAGGGTACGTTGGAAGCCTGACCCAGGGTCAAGAAATAACAGCAAATAGCGTACTAAGGGACAAAAAATCGTAACAGGGTTTATGGGCTGAACGTGTTGAGGTGCTTATCTCATTTTTGCAAAAAGTGCGTTGATCTAGTTCTTTCCTCTTTTTCCAACTCACAGAGATGTTTTGATGAGATCAGATTTTGCAGGTGTGGCTTGACACCGAGACGACTCAACAAAAAGGTCTCTTCTTGCGTGTGTATTTTGATCCTCATTTCTGTGGCCCCTTTGCCAGCACGGGGACCACTGGGGAAATCCACTGAGGAAATCCAGACCTACTCGTGTCTTTTGCTTGGGCGTGAATCACTAAATTTTGTATTTTCTGTCTGATTGCAGAGATCTGAAAATGGAAAACGTCATGCTGGACGCGCACAAGAAGAACATCAAACTCATAGGTGAGTACCCGGCGGTGGAATAGAGGCTCGGTTGCAGTGCAGTCTCGCTCATCTTGATGGCATTTTAGTCAGATGAACCAGAGTGAGTCATTGGTGCTAAAAATGTTCCACAACGGTCGAACAGGGCCTGGAAATATTCTGAAGAAGACTGATGATGGTCTCAACATGCATGTCTGTGACCTGGGTCATTCAGGACAGGTAATTATATATATGTGGTCAGCTTTGCCCTGCCGTTGTCCAAATGCTCACGCATGAGACAAAATGGAGCGGCAAAAACAACCAAGAGTTGAGTTCCCACCAGGATGATGCGAGAAATAACACAAGTTTTGTGTTTGTGATGCGGAAACTAGCAACACGCCACTCGCTTCCACCGTGAGTGGATCCCCACTCTGCCGGAAATCTCTCAAGTTCTGGATCACAGCCGCCAACAAATCTCCAGGGATCCTCGGTGTCGCATCCGCTATCAGCGAACCCCAAGCCGCGCACAAAAAGTGAGCAACTAGGCCTGCTTGAGTGCCTGATAATGAATATTGTTTTCGCAGGCAAAGTTGCTTTGAGGCGGGTTTTAAAACTCCTCTATCAGTTCGCATTCAGGTGAAAAGGATTGGTGTTCAACATCTCCAACACTATTTTGTTGGTATTTCCAATCGACAAAATGTTCCACGACCCCTACTCAGCTCACTCAAATATGACCAAATAAATGTACCTGAAGTAATTTAACATTCAGGACACCGTTTTGGTGAAAATGTTGAGCCTGTCTGGAGATTCTGACCGCATCACTCTGAACTGTGAGAAGCGTCGCCACGGCTGCATTTTCAGGGTGTTAAATTTGGACAGTTTGTCAGGCAGTTTCCCTTCTGCTCTGTTGGACTCCTATTGCTTCACCTCCGGTGACACGAGATGCTCTCATCTGTCACGTTCTTGTGTCTGTCTTGTGCATCAAGTTATCCAAACACACGTCTCATATTTTCTCTTCAATTAGAGCCACTCACTGTGAAACTTCCTGAGAGTTTTTGCAGCTTTTGACGTGATGGATACAGTGATGTTGACCAGCAACAATGTTGTACTAAGTTTTGAAATCGTTTGTTTACTTTTCTGCCCCACAACCTTGAAAGCTGTCGTTGGAGTGGCATTACTCGTTCATGATTACGCGTGATCAAGCAATTGAGACGGAGCGGTGCTGCATTTGTTCAAGAGGCATCGTTTGCAGGGATCCACTTTTTCTTTGGAAGTGTGCTCGTATGTCTCCCTCCACCAGAATAACGTTTATTTTCCTGTGTCCTTTTTCACATATTGTTTCAGCGTGGAAACAAATGGCAGGATGATCCACATCAAACGATGCACCCAAGTAGCTCCGCGGGATACCCCTATGTTTTCCATTCGGCAGGATTTTTCGTCACACACCACAAAAATACGGGCTGTTTTTATTGTGCCGATATTTTGGAAAAATGTTTGGAGTATCGACCATGAGTACTGAGTACGAGGGTACACCTTAGACTGTTCTCATGTTTGAGATGGACTGCTCGATGTGGAGCACACTTGACAAATCGTCTTCAGGGACGAACGTGTGTGGTCTGAATTGTGCAGCAGATCCAAGTGAAGAGAGATCAAGTCAGGATTCGAATTTCGAAAAGCAGTTCAGTTTGCAAAAAGGTGGATTTGTTTGGAAATTTCAAAACAGACAAGGGTGCTCCTGGAGAGGTTTGTGGACGACCCTGACTTCTGAACAGCAAAACGAGGATCCGCGGGAGCTCTTGAAACCTGAGTTCAGGAGAAGAAAACTAAACGCGTCGTCTTCCTGTGTGAGTGTAATGTCGGTGGTCTGTCCAAGAAAGTAAATTCACAAAGGGGTTGAGATTTACTGCACGCGGTCTCAGCATTGATCACTGACTGCACCCAGTCACATCTCATTCAGGCTGACCAGACTGCCTTTTACGACTTCAGAAAATTAAGGAATGCTACTTTAATAAACCAACTGTACAAGACGTGCATTGACCAAACGGGTACTTAAATCCTTAGTTTGCACCGATTCATCATTCTAATGATGACATTGAGCAGCCAGTCATCATAATTGCAAAAGTCGTGTGCAAAAGAAGTCAACGCACTGACTGCTTGAGGTGAGTTGGACACCTCTGAGAGATCAAGGCTGATTGCACGTGTTCTCTCCCAGGTGATGTGGTCACTTTGATCTTTTCATACCTGTCTGCAAGGTATTCTTTTTTACTCCTGTTGAGGATGGAGTCAAGTTCTTTCCAAGATGCCACGAGAGGAAGTTGTTGCTGCAAAATATTTTCTCGTGACATTTTCTTTGAACAACAGGTCCCTCCATGTTGACCAAAGGAAGAACCCTCGAACATGGCTCGGACTCTGGCATCAAATCGAATCTGCTACTTGACCCGAGACGTGTCAGATTGACCAAGAGTAATTGAGTTGATGACACGATTACATAAGACGTGTATCGATCGAATCAGTGTCAGTAACGATGCGTTTGACAGGATAACATCAGCTGCGCCGCTCCGATAAGCCGCTCACACAACGTTGCCGCCCAAAACACACTTGATCAGCAGCTTCTCCTTCTCGAAACTTTCTCCTGTCCATCCATTGGAGATTTTGCGCGCCGCACTTGCTTTTGAAGTGAGAGTCTTGGCTGACCCTCATTCTCAACGACGCACTTTGTCGAATAAATTGCTGAGAAATTGCTTATGCACCGGGGAAACTTTTCATAGGCGTCAACAGATCACACAAATAATGGCGGTCGACGCAGTTGTAAGATCAGGAAATTCCTGTGGCACGGCTTAAATCAGATGCACAGTGTGTAGTAGCCACCCTGACAGGTACACATCATTGTGCACAATTTATGTGCGCTGGTAAACGGTCGGACCTCTGCGGCGAATTATTTGATTACTCTGAAGCATGTTGCGTTTGGTGTTGTGTAACAGTCCTCACAGAGGCAGTAATTATCAGTCAGTGGACGTTTCATTGCAGTCGGCAACAGGCAGGTGATTCACAGGGTCACCAGCCGTCCTGCCATCTTGCCCTGTATTGGGGTAGAGGCCTGCATTCCGTATCTTGAATACCTTCCATCAAAGGTAATCATACACTACTGGCTCGTTGACAAAATATACACGCAGACGCAGCTAAACAAACCAATCAGACGGCTGCCTAATGCACGAGCCTGAAAGCACGCTTTATCAGTGACCTTTGCAAGAATCTGGATCAATGCAAACTCAGTACTACCTCGTACTTGGCAGGTATAAACAGTATCCCTGCTAGATCTGGACTTCAGACTAACATACCAAGCGTCAGTTCATGTCACGAATGCAAGTACGTGCACACATTCCGCACGGTCAAATCTTCAAAGTGATCGCCACCAAAATCTCTGCTTCATCTGATGGCGCGGTTTTTAAGCCAAAACAGGGTGAAAAGTAGCCATGGGGTATCATAACCCGCTGACCTTGAGTATCCCCTTCATAGGAGCACCCCGATATCCAAGTCTATTAGATTAGGCACCCTGCCCTCTGACACCGACCTTTTCTCTCATCATCTGCCAATGGAGAAATTTCTGAAATTGCAAACCCTCAGCGGCGGTCAGATGGATGTTTGGAAATTTTAGTCAGACGCAAAATCGCTGGCCAACGTGCAAAGCTGAAAGATACAGATTGTGTGCTGACCTCAACCTCCTTTCATTCATCAAAATTAACTCAGCTGTAATAATAGTCACCTGGTTAATCTTCCAAGGTCACGAACACAGGCGAGTCAGAAGATTCAACTTCCACATGCAGACAGGGTGAAATGCGCAAAATGCATCTAGGCTCGAAAGATTAAACACAAGAAGCATTTTGTTCCGTTAGAGAAAGACGAATCCTGCTTTCCAAGCCTCATAAAATGACAAAATGTGGATCCAAACTGACTGACGTGCGACTGTCAAGTCAGTTCCACAAAAATTTGACTTTTGTTTGAATCTTGCCTCGTCGCTGGAACATGCCCTCGAACGCGATAAGTGGTCTCCCGGCGCCTCAACTGCAGGCGCCTGCTTCAGCATTGATGGCTCGTTGGTCCCGAGACGGTCAAAGGTGAAGCTGTGTGGGAGTCAAAAGCGAACCTGATGAGCTGTCCACAGACCAGGCTTGCTCCACGTTTGGCCTCATTCTGCCTGAGGAAATCAAGAGTGCCTCCAGGAAATCTCACCGTTATTTTTTTGGCACAAGGACAGCTTTTGTCACCAGTGTTTCCGGCAGTCAGACCTACAGACATTTATATTGCGACAACTGAGACAGTCCACTGGATGTGGACCATTTGGAGATCTGGCTTTGCTGATACGACTTTCTGTGTTTACTTGTTTGTCAGTGTTTAATGTTTGTCCGCACCAGAAGTCAAGACGAACATACTTAGTTTACAGCACCTGCCCTCAGCTCTACATGCTCAATGATACAAACATGCCTTCGTGATAACACAAATGTCAGGCATGGCGGGTGGCCCCAGATCAACCGGGGATTGGATGGGATTAGGAACCGGGATCAGCCTGGCGGATTGATCATTCATCATTTCTCTGATTTACCTGCGAGGTGGCCACAGCTGATTCAAAACTTCTCTTCAGCCTGGGATGCAGTTCAGGCATCGCTTGCATACATTTTGTAAATTGCACATGGTTTCTCCAGTAACAAGATTTTGCATTTATCTTCCCATCCCAAGTTTGCTTTGAAATCATCTGGCATTATCTGCTTCAACAGAATCAACGAGTGTAACAGGTAGAAGGTGGAGAGTGGCTGTGCTGCCTCACCGTAGCAAACAACACAGATGTTTCACACACAGCGATCCAAATGAGTTTTGATAAGAACAATCCTTAACTTTATGGCACGAAGCCACAAATAGGAAGAAAGAAAAATCAGGTTGTGTGATGACATTTGGCAAGGGCGAAATGGGAGTGGTAATTGGATGAATAGTTATGGGTGGACGAAGCGCGGTGAATAAGCTGCGAGGCGCACCAGCTGATTCGAGCGAGTACTCACCTGCTCTGAGTAATCGACGTGCTGCGTTGGGTAGCGAAGCTACTTTCTTCTCCCAACACTGAGTTTTGAAGGGGTTGTGTGTACATGTATGGGATGCATGGCTTTGGAATATTCGGACAGATGGTTTACCCAGTGATCAGATGCATGTGCAGGTCCCTTCACCCCAGCACCCACCTTGTGCTTTTGCGACCGAAACAGCCCGTGAAAGACCAAGCAACACCAACAAAAACTTTTCATCCTGCAATATTGGGCTGTGCTCCATTCATGTTGTTTTTTTGTTCCGTTTGTGTTCCAACAGTTCAGAAGAAGAGTGCCACACCAACAAGAAATTGAAAATGCCACGAGGCCGGTGTTGAAAGTTTGATTTGTGGACCTCCACTTTCTCGACAAGCACAACGTTGCTGCTGACGCCTCCTCCTATCGCGAGAGAGCGCCACCGGACGGCCCGCTGTTTGTCACAAGGCGCTCACGAAAATTAGAGCTGCTTCTCTGCAATCTCACGCCGTGAAAGGAAGGCAGCCTTTTCATTGCATCGTGCCACAAACGGTAACACCTGATGCAGAGGCAGAAACGGAACAAAGTGTCAGCCACAACAAATGGTCTGAAGCATTCTTATCTCCGGCAAATATCTGACCTCGCAATGCCCAATCTGCTGTGTTGTCTACTGAACATCTGTCGCTGGAAACTTTCCGTTTTTCCAACCTGATTCTGCGAGAAATTGCCTTCGTCGTCGATTTCAAACTTGGAGTCCTTCTCATGCATTCAAAACGTCATTTGTGTCCACCTTATTCATCGAACAGAAGCCAGTATGATTGTTTTTTTTTTCTCTCGGACAACGTCTCAGTTTCAGAACACACCGCGAAAGGAATCTCTTGAGAGACACTTTATGCATGGTGGTGGCCCTTGATTTTTTGTGACTCATTTATCAAGCTTACAGTTAGTCGAGTAGAAAATTAACAATTATTAGGTGAGAGGGCTCCTTCAGAGGCAGGGAGGAGCCCACGATCCCCATGTGTCTTCGAAATGAGAAAATCTCTGTATCTGCTGTCCCAAGAAAATTGAAAGAAATTGGGAACTATTCCACTCAAAGATGAAAAGCACTTCTATTGGTCTGGCCAATTGGACAAGCCTTGCAATTTGCAAACAGACAAATCAGAGATTTCACACATGTTGATTCTCGTCAAATTAGGCGGCCAGTTCGATGTGAACGGTTAATCCTGAGGAGTCTCGCCTCCTGCCTGGAACTCAATCCAGACTCGAAAGTGCAAAGCTCTCCTGTGTGCAGCGGTGATTGCCCAGTGCTGCCCATCTCATGTATTCACAGATGCGCCTTCCACGCAGCTCCAGTGAAAACGAATAACAAATCATTTTGGACACTGGTCAAGCGAAGCCATTTGTTTTGCTTTATGTCTGCGTTTCTCGCAAAGCTTCGAGTGTGTGTTTGTGTTCAAGACTACCTTGAGAACAAAAGTCAGCTTGTCAGTTGATGAGTTTCCATAAACCTGTCTCATGAAGCGATCACGCAAATCCTGCCATTTCCTCCGCGTGGCAACAGCAGGCCGACTCGCAACCGAATCGAATCTTTTTTTTGACTGAACTCCAGAACTTTGAGACAACCCGACCAGTGACTGGAAAATCTGATTTCAATATAGTCAGATGTCGTTCTTTTAAACTGCAACTCTGCCATAACTGTTGAGCGTGAGAGGATTAGAGAACCAAGTATCACCCCAGGTTGCCTGACAACGAAGCCAAAAGCCAGGTGAACACTGGTCACTTCGTGCAACATTGACCACAATTTTGCTCGTTTTCCCACAGAAATTAACGTTGCACCTTTGTCGTCACTTGCAGGTTGTCAGGCCAAACGTGAGTTTGCAAGAAAAAAAAGTGTGCACTGCGCGAAGGAGCCCAGGCACTCGCATTTTACTCGCTTTGCAGATGAATTATTCAAGGTTCCTTTGCTGTGATATCGTGTGCCATTACTTTGAAGTGGACATTTATTGAATAATGAACAGTCAGAGACTCGCGTGGTAATCCCACTCGGGTTCACAACAAGACCACGAGTGTTGGCGTACATTTTTCGCAGACGGGTGATTCAGGCCCAAATTGTCCCCTCTCTTTCACGTCATGCTACGTAACATGAGGGACTTGTGCGTGTGTTTGAGGCTGCTGCAGATATTATCAAGTGCAACGGTGGAAGAGGCAGGTCGAATCAAAAGATTTGGGCACCTCCATCTGCCCGACGCTCCATTGTGCCCTCACGCCCGATTTGCCGTTATCCAACAGTTCTATTGCTATTTGACACTGATGGTTCCAAAATGCCGAGAGAATTTTGCTTGATCAGTGGCCTTCAGACAAGGTGTGTTTGTTGCCTCATGAAGTGAAAAGTTTTTGCACTGATACCAATTTTATTTCAGCGCAATGCTCTGTCTAAATCCGACGTCGGTATTCAAAAATATCCACCACAGTGCCCTGGTAGGTATGTAATGGAGGGGTGTGACATGAAAGTTCAGATGCCCAAAGGGCACGGGTCACACGGGTCACAGACAGGGCAGCTACACAATCTCTTGTGCGACATTATGACACAGCGCCAATACTCTCCGAGTCCCGCTGACCTCTCGTCCCACCCTCCCCACACAGGTGGACCAACTTCACCGGTGAAACGGTACTTTTCCATTGAAGTCGCTCCTGGTACTTGGTGAGCTGTGCGCGGAGAGAACGCACGCTATTTATTCAGCTTCAGCGTTGATTATGACCTCAGTGATGAGTTTGCATAACACGCCCGGGGCCGTTTGCCATATGGGCTCTTGTGTCTCATCGCAAGCGAGGAATTCAGTTCTGTAATGGCCACTTTCCAGCAGAAGTAATCCATCAGTCTCTGCAGTTCTCCTAATTCCCTCTTCGTGCATTTCAGATTTAATTGAATTCGAGATCAGGTCGCTGTCAGTGTTATTAGACTGTCCGTGATGAAAAGAAAGACTTCATAAGACACCCGCCAGCTCTTGACAGATTTCTCTTTCCTTGCCGCTCCTGCCGAAGCCATTTAGAGTTGACAATACCATAATGATGTGTGATTCATGAGTGGGGAATGGATTGGCCCGGAATGGTGGTTTATCAGGCAGCATCTAGTTGTTAATAATAGAGATGGGGATTAGGCGGCAAGCACAGGTGGAAGAGGCAGGAAGCACTCGTCCCCTGAATCCCTGGAGGCTATCCAGTTCCATAGAAAAGCCAACCTGAATGTAGACGAGAACTTTGCAACAAATGCAATCAAATTAGAAGACTTATTAAGTGGTTCGACTCTTCCTGCAGCTGCCTTTCTTCCGACTGATGCTTCTTCCTTTGTGCTCACCAAGAAATATTTTCCCCGATCTGAAACTGTTTTGATAGTTCTGGAAAGAAACAAACAACCGCGGGATCAGGAAAAAAAACTGCCGTGGCAGGAGTGGATGGGTGCAAACGATCACACATCAAATTGGTTGGTCCCTTCGGTTTACAGCGCACAGACCACAGAGGTACACCCAGGGAGGAACTCAAAGTCTTGGTGCATGTCTTCTCGGCTGCGGTCATCACTTCAGTGTTTTGATCCTCGAGGATCTCAGGTTCAAAGAACAGACATTTTAAGAAGAAATTAGATCCTTTCTTCTTGATGCAGGGGGATTTTTACAAATGTTAAATAATTGCCGTCTCTGTCAAGTACATTTGCGTGTAAATTGAAGACCTACCAGAGCAAATGTGACCACAAGACCACACAACGTTCTCTCACACACACACACAAAGAATCCAAGTGGCAACGCATACAATGCACTTGTGTTCATATGATATCATACGACTCATTTCAGCAGATCCACCAAGAATGACAGACGACAGCATAGCAAAACGCACTGGTGTGTTTGCTAAAGTAATGGCCATCAGTGGAATAAAATTAAAAAGGGTCGTTTGTTGGAAGTTGAGTGCAAGAGGCAAGTTGAAAGAGCAGTCCAAGAAATATATTGGCGTTTTGTCCAGGGTCATCGAAGGTTACATTGATTTACTAACAACTGTGTACAATTTATGCTGTCAGTGGGACCATTGTTGATCTTTCCGATTGTAAATGGACCCTAAATGCGATAAATATTTTTTGATACAGTCAAATGGGTTGATATTGGAGAGATACCACTGCGAGACTCATCAGGACCTTTCAGTCCCTGAAGGTTTGGATCTGCGTGACATTTGTGTCGCTAGGAAATCAAGCTGCGAATTCCACATTCATAATCTGGCATTTCCTTGAGCAGGACAACAAAATTGAAATGGTTGACGGTTCATTCGTCGAATTTTGCGTGCAAAAGCAACAGAAAGAAGTCCGTCGTCAGAATGCACGCACAGGCTTGTCGTTTCACCAGGATTTTTGTGGAGTGTTGTTGTTCGTTCACAACCCCAATCCAGGTTGCTGCACCTATGTGCGTTTATCATCCTACTGTACGAGTAACAAACACACAGCTGACTCCACTTTAACACCACACAAACGTCAGTCGTCCACTGAGAAGCATTTTAATTTCATGCACAAAATTCCCATTTTCCTGCTGTTTGTTGTTGACCACAGCGACTCGTATCCTCACATTGACCCTCAGCCGTGATTTACTTCCTGCCAACACTTCAGTGCATCAAGATCCCCAAACATCTCGTTTTATGCGTAATTACACTTTAAACTCGACAGACTGGCTGGAATGCGAACAAGCAAAGCTCGGAAGACTTCGTGCCCCAATCACTTGTTCCAATTACCTCATTGCAACTAACCAAGGCCCCATTTCTGGCTTTTTTGGTGAAAGGTGCTCTGGGTGTGACATTTGGGAACATGATGGATCAGTCGATGATCTGAAGACGGCCCGCAAACAGTGGCGTGAGTGCTGATTTTCCTGTGCAGGTGGTGACAGGTTGAGACGCAGGCAGCAACACTGATTTATGACTTGGAAGCCTCAAAATGTCAAGTCTCAGTTTTGCTTTTCACTCCGATGATCAGACAACATCCGTCGAGAACAAACTTGTGTGCGCTTGTGCAAGTGGATTTCATACGGAAGATGCTCTGCAGCCAGTATCCACATGACAATGAAACTGCGTGTCAATCATCGGCATATCCGTCCACGTTCGAGCAAAAACTCAACGCAGCACAACAACAAAAATGCAATTTCTCAAAATGCGATTTTGCCATAATACGTATTTGCTCGCCAGCGAACTTCCTGGGAGAAGCTCAATGCCATGGAAACAAAACAAAAAGCAAAACAAAAAAGCACTTCAAGAGCGCAGATTTCGGAAAGATTGACAGGTCAATCTCAAATTGGGTATCGAGGTCTGTCGCAGATATGACACACGAGTTACAAGCAAATCACAATCCTCGTCAGAGCCCACGTTCCGTTTGAGACAAAGCAATGCGGCCAGAAAATGCGTCACCCGATTTTCATGACCACTTTGTCAGAAATGCAAATTCGTTTGAGTCAGGCTCTTGGTTTGATGGATTGCCGTGTTCGTGCGTTTGAGACCCGCAAACGCACATTCAGTAAAGATGGACGCACATAAAAGTTGTCCTGACTAACTCTTCGGAAACTTCACCTTTCCATGTGGTCTTCTGTCCTCGGTCAACATCAAATAGCAGTTGTAAATCGTCACAACTTTTGCGTCTTCTCCGAGAATCTGTAACAATGATGTCCAGTTTATGCGTCACCAGCGATATTCATTTGACGATATTTTGCAACTCAGAAGAGACAGTTCGGGTGATGCATTGTCAAGCTGGGTGGCAAGGGATCATCTGTTGTCATCGTTACCGGAGACAGCGTCATCAGGCTTCAACATGCAGGTTTCGAGGATCACGCTATCTGCTTTATGACCCAAATAACTCGCAGATAATTCACCTTGACCCATAATTCAAGTGGCAGATGTCCAGCTGACCCGCACTCGGCGAGTCTCCTCGCAGATTGGAAGTGACCCGAAGCTCATCAGTGCTGAACCGTGCAGTGTCAGGACCGCGCCGCTGATCCTTCACCCCTGCTGCCTCACACAAACACATTTCCAGACGCTCAGGAAGTGACACACACACACACCACTCCGCAAAATAAAAAAGTTCAAAATACTGGATGCGGTATCACGCATTGTTTTCTCATATCTTTGCAGATTTCGGCCTTAGCAACGTTTGGACACGAGAAAGTCCACTGCAAACTCACTGCGGATCTCCTGAATATGCTGCGCCCGAGCTGTTTGTAGTCGGAAAGACGTACGGACCAGAAATCGACATATGGAGCCTGTAAGTACCTTTCTTTTTCCTTTGAGCCTCACTGGCGTTTCAAAGTTGAAGACCACGGAAAACAGAACTCTGGCTGAAATCTCTGCAGACGTGCATCGAGCCTGATATTTACATGCACTTGCAAAGATAAGAGCCCATTATAATTATCGGCTTGTTAAGCCACCACAAACGGCGTCTGGGCACCAACTCCAGACTAATGAGTTCACATTCCAAAGCAATTAATACCCAAAATTGTGACCTCGAGCTGTAATTGTGCGATTGGGGTCGTGGGGTATGCACAGCTCATTGCCTGTGTGATGATATTCACAGACACATCGAGATTCACTCAAATCTGAGTTCAGATGTGGTGTTCACAGGTGTGGTGTGTGTGTGTGTGTGAGAGAGAGAGAGAGAGAGAGAGAGAGAGAGAGAGAGAGTGTGTGCGCGCGCGTGTCTGTAAAGAGAGACAGAAAGAGAATGAGACTGTGAAGCCGTGAGACTGTGGATCTACGAGCGTGTATCTCCGAGAAGGGAACAGGACCATCAAGAGATCAGAAACAGTCTTACATTTCTAACGGCGCGTGGTTAGTGTTGGAAGAGTAAACTACAGGCAATTGAGAATACTTCAGCAGATAAAACGACCAAATTATCTCGTCAAGTTGTGTTTGTCACCATCTGGATTGCGCTCGAGTGTTGGATCCCGGTGGCATTTCTGCAAGTTGACTCAGTTGTGCGACTCAAAAACGAGAGTTTGGATCCCCGTGGCGCTGCGGAGGAAACCGCACGTGTTGTGTCTTGGAACAGATGGGGAGAAAACTGCCGCGGGATGTGGCGGGTGACCTTGTGTTCATTCAATCTTCCTCAATGTTGGTTTTAAGTACGTTGATAAGTAAGAAGCTGTGCTGCGTTTTTGTCAGCGGTGATGAGGGATCGGGATCGAAGGAACAGATCCTGCAACAGGAAACACGTTGAAGAAAGATTCTGTGACAAAGTTTACCTCCTTCATGATGAGCGCTCACGTCCAATAATTGGGCAAAATTTGTAAATGCATTCTGTCCAGCAATAAGTGCTGCAAGTACATACGTGCATGTGTGGCGTTCTGCGTTCTATCAGCTTGTGCTTCGTGGTCTTCGACAGACTGTCAGTGACTAGAACTTTGAAGGTCGATCCAATCTTGCACATGGAAGACGTTTCAAAATGTGCAATCTTTCCAACGGATCAAATTTTTTCGCTTTTCTTCTTGGATCCCACCTCACAGCCTTCCTGCCTCTGAAATGTCTGCACTTTTTGCGGCAGCGAGTTTCTGTTTGTTCACTTTTTTCGGGGCAGGAAGAGGCGACTGGCTTGCAGACTTCCGTGAGGCGGGGTCACAGCTGGTGACCCAAGTGACAGGTCCATAATTGCCTGCACTTGTGCCTGGAGTTCCTGGCCCAAGCGAGCTGGGCTCCAGTTTCCTGGATTCCAGTCTCGCCGTCGCTGCATCGTACCCTTGTTTGGAGACACACTTGGATCTGGAGTCAGGGTATCACTGACACCCAACACCCGTGTCGTGGGGTGAGACATGTGCCTGTCGCCCTCCCTCTTCACCTTCCCTGCCGAGCTCGAGATGCCAGTTGATTACACACAGTCGCAACATAAACATTTGTGAACCTGGATGCCTTCAATGCTGTGAAGTATTTTCTTGCACTCGAGATTTTACGAGTACGTGTGTGCGAGCGAGCAAAAACTTCAGGGACAAGTAGAACGGAAAGACCGTGTTCTTGTGGGTTTTCATGCAAAACTGCGCGAATACTTGCATGTGCACACCTGTCTTGGACAGACATACGAGTAAACAAAACGCACAAGCAGACGAAAAAAGAATTTTTGTCTTTTTCGTGAAAAGCATATCATGGAATATTCCACTTGCTTGAAACACGAAACGATAACCAAGACAACTGACGAGGGTTTGCAACGAAACCGTTTGAAAAAAGTGTGAAACTACAGCCATTTCCAAGGTGTGCTTGCATAGTGTTGATAATAAAAAATACTTTGCCCAGTGTTTTAACATCAAAAAGAGCCAGATTTTATATTTTATCCGATCGGACCGGGTCACAAGTCCCCAACACAAAAAAGCAGACTCCATTCAAGCACAGGCTCGTGTGAAAACGAACTGATCGTTGTCAGGACGCTGTTTGGCTTCCCTTATCTTGCTGGATGGCAGGCAGCTCATTGCTCTTCAAACACAACGGCCAATGCTGACAATGCTGCTGGCAACGCACGCGTACAACAGAGGGTGTGATCAGGTCCAACCACATTGAAAGTTTGTTGTTGGAAAGAATGGGAAGCAAAACGTGTTTGTCTGTCTTGAACAGGTATGCAAACATGCCCCAGGCTCACACCCTGACACTTCAGCACACACCAACATAAATTTCGAAGTCTCTTCACTGGCCATCCGCGAATCTTGCTCCATCGAGAAATATCATCACGCTGAAAGCAACGAAGCGTCCAACTGATTGCACCAGCTTTTCTGTGTTCTTTGCCTGCGGATCAAGAGTACGTTTTGTTGATCGCATCTGGGCTGACAAAGAAAGGATGAAGACTGACATTCAAAATATGTCAAAGCGGCAAAGAAAGTGGTCGTCTTATCTCCTCAAACAGCACGATCATCTGTCGCCTTTTTGTGCAACACTCTTTTCAAATGCACAACAGACAGGACTATTGAGCAGAAACTCTAATGGATTTGCAAACGAGAAATTGCAGAAGTCAATGAGAAAAAGCGCCTGCCTCACTGACACTGATCTTGACTCCTTCTGACCTTTCCAAAGGACAATCCAACAATGTTCCTCTCCTATCTTCTGTTTGAATGTTTGATAAAAAAATCTGGGGTTCGTCCAAAATTCTACGATCTCTCATGGGCAGGCCTGCTTGAGATTTTGTTTCGTAGACGAACGCGAATACCTGCTGTTTGGCGAACTTTAGTACTCGCGGTTAAAAGCAAGTACTAAAAGCGAGTACTTACAGAAGTGGAACCCCGCCAGTACCAACAGGTATCAGGCCACAGTGGAATGACCAGAATGTTCAAACTACCCACTTGACCAAGCCTTGCAAGTGTAAACTCACAATAAATAATGTGTAAAATACCATTTAGTCCACGATTTTAAGACCATTTGCATTATCTTATCACGGGCACAAAAAGCAAACGTCTCAACTTATTATCATCCTGTTTGAGAAACAGAAGCTGTCTCTTGGAGAAACGGCTCAAACCACCACGGATCCCCCAGATGGCACACGCGGACTGTGTCTGCTTGACGCGGCACATTCCGTCTTTACTTTCTGCAAACATTTGATTGATGATTTCAACAACGTGAACCCGAAGGTCGTTCCGAAGCGTCATCATTTGTCATTTCACTGTTTACCTTGACCATTGCTGCGCCAGAAACAAAAAGCGGATGAAGCTAATCAATTAAGAACCGCATTCAGAATTGTCAATTCTAACAAATAGCTTCAGAACTGCTCACAAGCCGTTCACCTCGGATCGCTACAATATCCACATTCCGAGTTTGGGGCTGCTCCACACCAATGTGAGCGATCAAAGCTGTTGCAAACTGAACGCCAAATGTTGCTTGTTCCAACCAACACGAGACAAAATACCAGTGCGGTGTTCCAAAGTACAGATTATTTTCCGACTCTCAAACACAGAAGAATTTCCCTGACTTGATAGTTTGTTTTTCTCGTTGCAGTGGTGTGATATTCTATGCCATGATCCTGGGACGTCTGCCTTTCCGAACTCCATTCAAGGACGAGTACCAACGACAGCGCATGTTAGACCAAATTCAGAAAGGTTTAGGAGCCTTCCACGACCGAGAAATGTCAGCTTTAACACCAGGTAAGCCTATCAACATGTCATAACCCAAGCAACTTGGCTGGAGTCAATTTTCAATCTTGCGACTGAATATTATTCCTCGAACACAACAAACGAAGATTTTGCTCGTCGAGTTTTCGGCGCTGATCCACTGCTGCCATCTCTCGCTTTGTGTGCTGCTCCATCTGAAACCTTGCGCAGAGAAGGAAAAGTTTTTCCCCAAAACAGTTGACTCATCTTTGCCAGGCCTCCCTTGCGAAGTTATTTTTGGGAAACCAGGCCCACTTCGCCCCAAATAGCATACTTGATGCGTGCAACAGCTTCCAGAGCCTGGAAATCTGGTAACCCAGCTCTGCCCAGGGAGAAACGAACCTCTTGCAGCCACCAGGCAATACCATCTACCTTTGAAGATCTGTCCAATCGATGCAAGCCATACAAATTCACTGTCTATTAATTACTAAGATAGAACAACTGAGCCGCGCAAAATTTCTGGACTTGAAACGAGCTATCGAAACTTGGTAATGGTGTTTTATCGACTTCGGAAGACCTTTGTTTGTTTGGAGAGGAAAACGTTTCGCTTGGAAATGGCTGGTTTCATTGATTTCCATCCAGGGCTACCAGTACAAAACTACCCTGGGCAAAACAAGTCGTGATAATTGAAAGCAAAAGGGCGCAAAAGACTATCCAGATTTTGAAATTCTGCATTCAATGAAAGGCTGACAGCACGTTTATGCACACGTTGCACCTGAAATGTGAAAAAAAAACAAAACAAAACAAGGAAAATGACATTCCAAGGCCAAAAACAACTTGATGTTTTTGTGGAAGTTTTCCTTTGAAATACTTTCAAAATCTGACAGGAAATCTGGAAAGCAGCAACATTCAGTGCTCAAAGATGCAAAGAGCTTGCAGAGAGGTTGAAAAAAAAAACAACAACAACAAAAAAACAACAAACGAAAGAACCTGTCGGTTTTTCTGCCAGCTTGGACCAAGCAGGTCAAACTTTGGTGTGGAAATCTCGGCATCGATTGACAGCAATCTGTTCAACTCAACAATGAATATGTTCAACTCAACAATAATTTCAACGCAGATTTGTTCAGTCCTCATTTTGTGTGTTTTCTGTCTCTCACGCGTACTCATGTGAGGAGATGGGTCGCGATGCGAAGTACATCCACCAAATGTGTCCCAGTCCGGAAATGGAATTAATGCGGTGTGAAGCGGGTGACGCTTCGAATTGATTGGGTCAACACGCTGCTGCAGCGATGTCATAAACTGCTGCCATACGTTATGTAATTGCCATAAACACAGCAGAACTGGGTGAGAGGAGTGCGCCCAGTCGAAGCCCCAGGGTTCCGGGACCGCGGGCATGACTTCAGGGGCAATCTGGTGGGCAGCCTCGACGAGATGTTGCAAACTTGCGATGTTCGTTTTGTTACTTTGACAATTCGGATGCCCTGAAACGCAAGTCCTTGGAAATCCTCCGCACCGCTGATGAACATACACCAGACTACATTTGATCAAATGGTGCTAATTGGTTCCCATTGACGAGACTTTGAAGGTGTGTGCGTGACAACTCAGCTGGACAGCAACGTCGGCTTTTACCTATCCACATGAAGTCACACTTTCAATGACACCCGAACAAACTGGCAAAGACTCGAACAGAAAGACTTGGCAAAAGACTCGTTCGTCCTTGAATAATCGTGCCTGATGGAAGTGAGGAGGAAATCAGCCCTGCGTCTGATATTCGGATGAGATATTGACAAAAATCTCACTTCAGTCCCGCGACAATGCTTCAATGATAGATGCCATGATCAAAGTGGAAGTGATTGTAACATGATTTATGGATTATACATCAATTGGGAGGGCTTTGGTGCATCATGTATTGAGCCCATCGCAAACAGCAGATCAAAGATACACAGAATGGGATGAAAAAGTCTTGTGAGAAATGCTATTTGCATCTTTGGCTCTTTCCTCGGGAACCTTTCACGAAAAGTGTTTCTGATTTCACCCACGGACCAAAGACTTGAAAGAAAATACTTCAAGTACAATGCAAATTGTCACAAGAAAGAACTTCTCAAGATGAAGCAGCACACTGAATCGCAGGGTTGCAGGAGTCGACAAGTGTCTCTGGTGCGCCATCCTTCTGTAAATCAGAACACAAGCGCCACATTCAGTCCTGCTATTTCCCCCTTCCGTCCCAGTCAATCATCTGTTTCCAGCATCTCAAGCCAAAAATGAAGTAACCAGATCCACAACAGCATTGCGCGAAACGTACTGTTTGGTAAAACATGGGTTGTGTCCCCTCACACGAATCTCTTTCAGAATGCCTTGTCAAATCATCACTAATTCTTCCACTTTCATTTCCTAATCGTGTTCTGTGCAGAGAAATTAATCTTACGACAGGTGTATCCAAACAACAGACACAATTTTCGACAGCTTGGGCCTGAGCATTTGCCGTGCCACTCTCCTGTCGATTAGAATGTGTTTCACCTCAATTTTCCTTTCCCAGCAACAAATGAGTCAATTAGAGACAAAAGAGTTCAAGCGCGCAGAAGAACACGACACCATCTACTCTCCGATTTCCTGTATTGCGACTCTCATTGTTGTGGATCAATGTTTGTAGATTGCCGACACATGTTGAAACGTATCATAGAACCTGACCCAAAGCAGCGTATTTCCCTCGCCGACATCGAGCACCACCCCTGGATCACCAGGAATGGAAAGTTACCCTTTACTCCCTATGTACCCCAACCCACGGATAAAAATATGAAGAACCAGGTTAGTTACACACGATCACAATCACTCAACTCACTTTTCCTCAACCAATGGAAACTTTGATGGTATCTAGGTTTGACTTTGAATTTATTTTGCATGGTTCTAAAACCAGTTTTGATATTGTTTTCCGTTCTGTGCAACTCTTCACTCGAAACAATACTAGATATTATTCAGGTTCTTTTGATGTTCAGTTCACCAAAAGCCAAACAAATTGATTTTGATTCACCTTTGGGATTTATCCGTTTGTTACTTTCCTCATCCAAACAATTTCTACACTGAAAATGGGTAGCGCCGCAACGGACACGTCAAACACCGAGGACAAAACACACCTATGGCAGGCGACAAACATTCTTGTTGAAAACCGGTTGCGCAGTTCCGCTCAGGGGTTTCTTGTGTGTTCGGCGTGAAGGTTGCCTCAAATCCAGTGTGACACGATATTAGCAGAGCGAAAAGATGCATGTGAATTCTTCCCGAAAAAGAGTAAATATGGGTAGATCGTATCTCTACGTTTCACAATTCCTCCCTGGTATTTTCACCATTTCTGCAATAGAATCCCCCAGTTCGAACATCTTTGCAATGTGTTTGAATTCGAGTTCCTTGTGCGTCAGACCGTCAGTGAACTTGCCATCATGATGGGGCTGAAGAGGAAGGCTGTCGGAGAGACTGTCAAGGAGAACAAAGCCGACGAACTTTCTTCCATGTTCAACATGATCCTCGATGAAAAGAAGAAAAACCTGGGTGAGTAACGCGCTTCTTTATGTCTTTTCGTGCAACAAAGATGTTGATTGAATGGAAAGGTTCAAGGAAAATAGGAAAAAAAAAACGTTCAAGGAAACCAACTCGTCGACTCTTTATGCTGTGTCTTTCACATTTTCCATTGTTCAGTCTTGTCGAATTTTCAAGCAAGTTTTTTTTCGGAATGAGGGAGTGTACGCACGAAATGTGGAGCACACTTCACATATTTCGAAGACAGTCTTCATAGGTTCACGTACATGCATGGGGGCTTTGGTGCAACAGTTGAATGCAGTCACCACTCTTTTGACTTGGTAGACTATTTTATCACTTTTCATCATCTCGATACCAGGGTTCAAGATTCACTGGTTTGCATGCAGTTTCATTCCCTTGTTTGCATGAAGATAACTCAAGAACCAGTGAGGCTTGTGTCAAGAAAGGCAAGTGCAACGATTTCTGTTCGAACAATTCGTTCCGATCCGGTCCTCCGAATTTCGGAGGCTCCACCTGAATTTTGAAACCGATTGTTTCCCGTCAAATGTATCCCAACCAGTATCATGAAACAAGTACTCGTGATGCAGTGGGTGTTTCGGCTTGCTTTGTGCTTCGACACTCACACCGTGGAATGTCTCAGACCGGAGTGGAATTGCAAACCATCTGAGAAATGACTTTTGGTCGACCTGATCCCAAACAAGGTCGACACAAAGGGGAGTACATGTGTCACGACAATTCACTGGGGAGATTTTCTTCTGCCAGACCATTAGCTTTGAAAGATTACACAGAGAAAGTTGATTGTATTCTATGTCAGGTGGATGAAAAAAGGCTTTTAACACTTGGCAAGGTCATCAATATTTTGCCTGATACATTGACCCAGATGTCTCCTTTGAGGACCTATGTCCAGCACAAACTGAATCATGCGTCGTCGCACGCGTCAAGTCTTCATCAAAGACCCTAAATCCATTGTCCATCGACTTATCAACAGGTTGCTGTACAGCTTCGTCGTCATTGTGCCTTTGTGTTCTTTGAACCTAGAAAGCACAAGTGACGTATGCATGCAACAGACTCTTTGTTCAACAGCTCTGTGAACTCGTTCTTAAACTCTTCACCGCAATGGTAAAAATGGATCTTCGGGTCGCGTCAAGTGAAGGTCAGTGAAGATGGATGGGCCTCTGTAATGGGAGGCAATCTCACACCTGGATGGCTGCAGGAGAAGCAGCCCAAATCTGATACAAGGAGATGGCTGCTGATGACCACTGTATCTTCAGATGGTCACCGCCAGATGATGAGTGGCTCTGTCTGATGATATGGGCGTTTGGGGTTTTCCCTTCCAGCGCTAAATGGGAACTTAGATTGGGACGGGCCATCGCTTTCACTCGTCACTCGCTAACCACAACTGGCTTTGTTCCCAAAACAGGCCTCCACTACCTTCCTTACGAAACTATTGCAAGGAAATGCGCAGGAAGAAAATGATCAACAGCAAACCAATTGAGTTTACACAGTAACCGCCATTGTCTGGTGATTTTTGAACAAAATTTGCCGTCTGTCACGTCACGCTCCGTGATTGAGTCTTCATTTAAACAAACGAATCTTCCTGGCGGTGCACGGATGTCTGAGTGTGGATCGTCGCTGCTTGAGTTTGAACAAAGCTTGATCAAAAAAGTCGCGCCGAAAAATTGCGAGCATGGCCAGACAGTTGCAAATGACTTTTCAACAAGAGCAGATAATTTGAATGTATCAGCTCGACATAAGCACTTGGTGCGTGACAGGTCTGGAAACAAAGCTGTGAAAAACAAACACAACTCACTTCAACCAAAAAGTCAAGGTTCAGTGAGTGTGAATCCATTTCAAATAATGCAGTCAGTGAGAGCAATAAAATTTTAATTTGGAGTGAGACAATCAATCACTGATCCGATGTACAGATCAGGAACGATCAATGCAGCAGTGCGGCGACAACGCGTCTGGGAAACCAGAAATGAACTCCCAAACCACCAAAGAGTTTCTCTCAATGTGTCTGGGTAGACTTGCAGATGCGCGGTGCACGAACAAGGACGCCAAAATCAATGTTCGGTGCTTCAGGCCATTGGAAGATCCAGTTTGAAAAAATAAAATAAATAAACAAAGGCAGACGCATCCCGTTTGAAAGCAGTGAAAATTACTTGACACAAGAAACGATTCTATTTTCACCCTTGGCAAAAGTCATCCACACATGCAAAAATTTCCACAAGGGTCGGGTCTGCCTTGTAGAAAGAAGAGGCTTGTGAGCTGTTTCTCTGCAAAGCCTTCATGGCCGGATTAGCAGGAAACAGAGGGAGGGGCGAGGGTGGGGGATGGATGGTGCTCGCATGACCGTGTCTCGAAACTGCCACTTTCGGGCAGTGTTCAATTACTGAACTGATGTGGAAGTTCTTGGGATCCCGGGGACTGTCGCCTTCTTTCCGTCGTTCGATTCCAAAGCCTTGGGGAGCTGGATGATTCCCAGCACTCTCCCTCGCTTTTAATGGCCCAAATTACCGAGCATCCTGCCACTCCCAAGTGCCGTCTTATCAGTTTTTACATTCACTTTCATCAATAAAGTACAAACTTGCTCTGAAGAATTTACTTCTTGAGGCCAACAGCAGCAGCTAAGGCATCACAAAAGAATATTCAGTTTCGCTGTGCAGCTTCAGACCATCTAGGCACTCTCATTAAAATCTTCCTAGGTACCGGAATGCATACCTCAGCTGCAGTATTTGACCTACAATCGCAGTTTGCAGCAGCTCTGCCTGTGACAAATCTTCTCAAAGAACACGATTGATAAATGTCCAGGCTACGAAAAGTTTGTATGTGCCTGGAACTGCACAGCTGGCGACAACTCGAAAGTTTGTCCTTGTGGAAGACTTTGAACTCTTTGTGGTGAACGGCGTGTATCGTCCATGAACGCGTCGTCTGAAGGCGACATCTCAAAGGCGTTGTGCACAGACGTTTGTTTCATATCTGCCCAACGCACTCTCGGTTTTTAACCTTCAGGTCAGAGAAAAAATCCCCTTCAATCCTTTCCTCTCATTTACAAACCAATTCTCATGATACTTTTTCATCAATCACATTTTAACCACATCGACACGCCTTTCAACAGGGGAATCAAACTCCTGCTCAGTGAGTTCCTGTCGCATTACCAATCAGTCGTTCACTTTTGGAGTTATTCCTGGATTCCATTGAGATCTCTGTGTGTTTAACTTTCAGAGAAATCCAACAAGAAGAAAGCGGATTCAAATAGAATTGCGTTGACTGACCCAATTACTTGACTTGACCAGTTTTTATGGATTGACATTGGAATTTGCAGGAGATTGTGCACTCAAGAGGCAGCTGCTGATACAAGAGCTTCCCCAAAAGTGTTCAACATTGACCTCCCCGGATAAATCCCGGACTCCAATGAGGAGAACGTTTCATTTCCAATGCAAATGACTTCACTGAAAAAGATAGGAGTCCCGAGTGGGGTCTTTGTCGTTTCATCTGCCAGATGAACTTCTGCATGCGTCTCAGTAAAAGTTTACCCGTGCTTGGTTTTGTGAAAACAACTGAAAACAAAGATTCAGGAACGTCACTCATGCAAAGCTTCGCAGCTCAATTGCTGATATCTGAGGGACTTGCCTCCTAAATTGTGTGTTGGTCCTGCAGATAAGGTCAATTTTATTTGGATGGAAAGGATATGACCTTGTCTATTTGCAGGAGAAGAGTAGTCCCACGGCCCAAACTCAATCATGTCGTTTTAACCCCACGGCTCGCAGAATTGACTTCATCTAAGAACCAATTCAATTGGTGTCTAGATTCAGGTCGATGACCAAAGTCCCAATCAGGCCAAGAGTTCAGGCTCCGCTAACCCCCAGGGCCTGATGCCTGCGCTCCATCCACCAGGCAAACGCAAACCTGCAGAAAGTGATAGGTGACAAGATGAAATTGTCTCTTCTTTCCAGGCACAAAATGTCGGTAAAGGAAAAGACCACATCAACGGTGGATGTCTGGCGGCCACTGTCTGGGTCATATCACCGTCATACAAACTGAACTATCGATGCAGCTGCTTCCTTTACAGTTCTCTTATCGAAGTCTCGAACAAAGTGCGTGGCCCGCCTCCTTTTAGACAACCGCGCTGGTGTGAATGAAAGCTGTTCCTATCGGTTAAAACAGGCATGAAGAGACATTATACATTTCACAATGAGCAGGGAAATGTGTCATTTTACCAGGAATAGGATCAATTATGGATGGTCAGTCAGGCACAAGGAAATTTGACATCTGAAAGTGCATTGTGCTTTCAGGTCAGAATTTCCCTCAGGACTACGACAACCCGATTTCTCCACTGAAAAGTTTTATGCGCTTGAATGTTGAAATGGTCGCTCTTCTTTGTCAACTCAGGGGTCATGGTGCGTTATCGACATTGAGGAAAAAGCAGTCTTTCCCTTGCGCGAGCAGTTGACAGCTTCGTGCGCAGGCTCACGTCCGAACTCTGCAACGACAACAAAGCCGTCTCTTGAGACTTCATCCACTGCGAAATGAATAAAATATTTGCCAGGACCAGACCCTACAAACAATTAACTGACAATTAATTTTTGCTGACAGTAGCAAAACTGAGGTCACATCTCTTTCTTCGAAGTCACTGTTTGACTTTTTGCAGCCAGACCAAAAGCCGATTGTAAGCGAGTCCGCTTGCAAAAAACGCAACAAACGACAACGAAAGTGTTCACAACAGAAGTCCCCCAACAAGTGATCGAATCAACAAGAACTGACTCTCGAGCACCAAGTCAACTCAAATCACCACAAACTCACTTTTCACATCTCTTGCATTGGAACAAGTTTGTCAAAGCCCTGCTTGCTGATTCGACTTTGTTTGCCGAGGAAAGTGATGCCGGTTGAAAGGGGCTGGAGAAACAGCTTCAGAAAGTAGCGAAGCTGCTTTGGAGTTCGGAGGACAGAGTGCACCACGTATCGACACACAAACCACAACGAACTCGCATAAGTTGTCTGAGAAACCAAAACAGGAAGAAGGGGGCAAATTTGAAGTAGTTTTCCAAAGCTAAACAAATTTTGTGCGTTTTTCCCATGGACGGGGTAACATATACTGTGCACACCAAACTTAATGACAAGTACGTACCCCTTGAACGTGCATGAATTTTGAATGAAAATTTTGTGTGAGTTTTAGACTAGAGATTTGTTTTGTATCAAACTTTAGCAACTTGTTTTTGAGGCAGAGCAACGCATTTGCAACGTGGTTCCTTTTGAAGACATGGCATAAACTGAGTGCAACCAAAGTTTGTGATTATCCCCTTGGTTCAACTGAATAATCTGTCTCTAACATGCGTCTCACGAATCCTACTGTCTCTTTCTCTAATCCGAACCCCAAACTCCAGTTTTTCGTTCTACCTCACCCGAAACCCAAATTTTGACACGCGTGTAAGACTGTCAAAATCACATTTGTGTGTGAAAAAAAATGTTTGATTGTCAAGTCGTACTCAATGAACCTGAACGAGACTTTGTCAGGGTAAGTCGGTGTGCATGTTGCAGCGTAAAACTGCGGGTGTGCAACTGCATGCAATCGAATGGACTTTGTTTCGTCAGGTCTATTGGATAAGGATCATACAGTCGGGAAAGTTCGAACCCGGCCCCACTCGCATGACCGGGATGGACTGCGTGGTGTCAAGTCCCCGGTGGGTTCGGAACCTGGCAAGGGCAAAGGCAAAGGTCAAGGAAAGAAAGTGCCAAACAAGAGCTCTACAGCAACCTCGACAGCTGGTGCTGCCAGTGGCAAAACTGTCACGGAAACCAAGACCAAAGGTACGTCCCATCACCAGATTCGGCCTCAGCTCTTGAGTAAACCCACAGCTTTCGCTTTCTCACCAAATATTTATCAGTGCGTTTCGTTTCAAAGTCGTCGAACTTCTGTTCCAACTGAATCCTTTCTCGGCTTTATTTGACGGTGATAAATATTTGGTGAACTTGTTGAACACGACACATCTATAACCGTTCAGCTGACCAGCTTAACACCAAAATATACGTTGATAAATTACCATGCAATTCGAAACCTTTTGCAAGGTTCAATGATGTTATAGTTATTTACTGTATAACAGACCGACTAAACGTTTAGATTCTCGTATGTTAGTTAGCAGTACATGTCGCGTGTTTGTGTACGTGAATGTACGTACCATCACCAAGTTGTCCACAGAATCTGTCGTAATCTGTCAAAGGTCAAAACATGATTTCTGATAACACTCGTGCCTCTAAATACCTCGTAATACTAAATTTGCTTGTAAGAACTTTGAGCAAGATGCGACTGAATCTTCTGTGCACCTCATGTAACAGGAAGGATTTAGAAAGTACTTCTGCCTCCCAGGCGGTCACAGACTGTCTTGTCCCGCCTGGTTTGGTCCAGCATGACATGCATCACGCATCTCCCGCAGCCCTCTCCTCCCCCTCCGTGTTCTTTTCTTTTCTCCACAAGAAGTGACTCCTTCCTTGTGTCATTCTCATCCTGACACCCTGTCCTGTGCAAGTAACAACTGAGCATCGTTTCGTCAACTTTGCACCAACTGGTCTCAGACCTCATGCACACGCGATTGACACTTCTTGCGTTGTTACAGTCTCCTTGCCTATTTCTTCCAAAAGTGGAACTTTGAAATCATAAAAAGCACCCAAGAAAGCAAACCAAAATGTTCAAAAACCAGTTGGTGTCCCAAGTCGATCTTGGTTGCGTGTATTGTCACTTTGAGTTCTGTACAGGTGAGTACTGTTTTGTCTCGTGTGCCTTGTAAGATCTCAGTGAAGTGTTGAGTATTTTCTGCTGAGAAATTACGTTCGTTTGACATTTGCCGCGATATCGCGAAAACAATTGTACACACCCAGTGGAAGAGTAAGTTAAGTTTGTAGGTAAGGCTTCTGAGTCACGTCCAGTTCTCGTTCAAATTTACTTGGACCGCGTACTGTGATATCAAGGTCTTGCATTTTGCACTTGTTGTTTGGTGAATTTCTGTCCTCTCTGTCTGGTGTCAGTGGTGGTCATTGTGAGAGCAAACTGAAAACTGAACACACTGTTTTGTATTGAGGGTGTTTGGCTCATTCACATGAAATTTTTTTCACATTTCATGTACATTTTCAATTTTTTCAAACGCAGCAATCATTCACACAGGTAACAGAACTTTCAAATTTTGTGAATACTTTTGTGCCAGAACTTTTTGTGGAAACAAGCAGACAAAGCCACTGCAATTTTGAACGAAATCTGCACACTACGCTGGTCAATCTGCCTTTTGCAGACCAAAACCACACAACACAAGCACACACAAAACACAGTTTCTGAAAGAGTTCTTACTTCGCTGGCCCTTTGCTACGCGCAATTTGCAGGTCTAAATCAATTCACCTGACACAAGATTGGCAGTTTGCAAGAAGTAGATTTCCTACTGTAGGCTTCTTTCGTGGATACGAACTGCTTTTAGAATTGAGTCACTGCATTGTGTAGAATTACCCTTTTGAACTCTTTTGTTTCAAATTTTCTACTTCCCGACAAATAATTCGTTTTGTCAGAAAAATCTAATTTCCCTGTCTCTGTTTTTCAGGAGAGAGATCAGCAAGCATCACCGAGAAGAAAGTTGATCTGTTGACAGTTGAACCGTACGAACCAAGCAGTCAAAGTGACAAGGCGCACATGGTGACTGACAGTGAACTCGCTGAAAAGGCGTCAGCAGACAAAAGCAAGGAGGAAGAGGAGGACAAAAGCAAAGCGCCTCTGATGGCGTCCATAGTCGCCGCCGCGATATCTGCGGCGGCGTCCACCACTCCTTCAACCACCACCACTTCATCACCCACTTTGTCCAAGAAGGCGGCAGGGAAACACCCGGGCGTGGCAACACCACCGGCAACAACGGCAGCAGCAACACCAACAACAGGCGCAGCAGCAGCGGGCGGAGGGTCAGGGACGGGCAAATCCTTGCAGCCACCAACTGCTAATGGGCCCACCAGCAAAGTGACGCAGCGCCGGCACGGTCCTCTCAACCTCACCCTGGATCTATCGGTAACCAACCTCACTGACCTGGTAGGCCGTGCAGGCAATGCAAGCAATGTGAACCACGGGGGTTGTCGTGAGAGGCGTCCACGCAGGCAGGCGGGACACGCTGCACCACTCACTAACGACCTCTGCTCTCCCTCCTCCGCACCGTTCCCTGGCCCACGGGCAGTGAGTGCCGTTTCAGGATCACCCCACCCCTCGCTCACCCTTCACCATCACGTATGTCCCGCATGCTTTCACCGCATCCTTCCTCATCAGTATCACTCCTTTGTGTGTCAACCCCTCACCCCCAACTTACAGGTCACTCGATAATCTCACCATTTCTCAGTAAATTGAATCCTTTTTTACACTCTGTTTTAGATTCCACACAACTTTTTCAAATTTGGTAGTTTTACCCGAACGCGTTTGCGTTTTACTTGTTGCCGGAAGGGTAAGTGTGCGCACAAAAGGGAAATGCTGTTTCAGACCTGTGAGTTGCATGTGCATGTTGCGCCTCCACTGCACCTATCTCGCACTGTACCCCTGCACCTCCAACCCCTTGCCTGCCACCTTTCCTTCTTCCATTCTCCCATCCAACCAACCAATTTTTACTCTCTTTGGACTTTTCATCCCATATTTTTCTGACTTCTTTAGTGCTGAGGGCTGTAGATATGCATAAAATAGTCATCATCCGAGGATTGCTGACTTCTACATTGCACATTCCGCACACATTTTGATACATTTCCTTCTGAAAACATTTCCTTCCAAATACTTCGAGTATACTCTGTTACTTCCCTTGGTACTTTCCAAGTACGGATACAATCTGACGAAAGGTACTTGTGAATTTACCACGCAATCAGTTGAAAGTCTACTCAATCAACGTGGATGCAAGAATGAATGTAATTTCTGTCAGTGGAAAAGATCTGCCAATGTTTTTCCACACAAGTGTTGTCACATCTGCAAAAATGAGTGACATGACATTTTGTGCATGGAAATGTTCTCCTTCGCAATTGAATGAAAATGCAGCACAGAGCAAAATTTACTGAAAAAATTCCAACTGACACTCCTTCTGTGGTTATTCGAATCGGCATGATGATTTGACAGTCTCGTGCTGAAGACTCAATGACAAATATGCACCTTGACACCAACGCAACAGATGAAATGTCGAGATCACCGAATTGCTGCTTGGTGCGCGCGCTGACAACAGATTAACAACGCGTTTATTTTTCCCAGAATGCGTTCCAAATTGCTTTCTTCTTTCCAGAAACCCGACCGGAATCCTACGACGAAGATCCCAGTTGAAGAAGGTGGGAAAAGCACAAGTCCTCTCATCACTGTCTCCGATGCCAAATCAATTGCTCAGGCGTTAAAACCGCTGCGGCCATCCACACTGGTCTACAGACCGACGCCAGCCAGTTCTCGGACATTACCGGTGCAGAAGCTTGCCGACAACAAAGCTACAGGTGCTATTCCAAAAGTGTGTGTTGTTGGGGCACCCGTGGTTCAGGAGGCTGAACTCATCGCCCCGAAGGCCACGCCCGAGGACCTCTCAACCCTCACCACAGTCAGCTCCAGCTCCTCTGAGGATGTGAACCTTGAACCCTCTATGCAAACGGATAAGCCGCTCAATGTATCTCGAACTGAAGAGGAAAAGAAGCTACTACGGTTCTTGCGCAAGGAGCCCCCAGGTGGTGCCAAAGTTGCTCCATTGACAAAAGAACATTTGACACAAAAGGATATTGCTGATCAGGCTGCTTTCGATGCCTCTGATGCTAAATTCAAAGAAATGTCCATGAGAAACATTTTGTTACTGAAGCATTTAAGTGATAGTGAACGCTTGGATGACAGCGGAAGCCAGGTCTCACGAAGCTCAAGAGACAGTGGCAGCCACACGCTGCACGGTGGTTCGGGCACACTGCAAACCTCCTCGGCGGACAACACCCTGAAACGTGGGTCCGAATTGCCCTCCAACACTTGCCTCCTACCAAAAAGTGGGTCGGAGCCTCTTTCTGGTGCTCAGTCGGGGTCGCATGACCGACTGCTGGACAATGAACACGCCGGGGGTGGGTCGAACCCAGGGCCGCTGGCGCTGCATTCAACCGAAGACCTGGGTGAGTGCGCCGCGTGCGGCATCAGCCCGTCGAGTCCCACCTACCTGGATCGACACAGGAAGTGGTGCCACACAGGTGCTCACGCCCTCGACGTGTTCACGTCGCCAGACGACAACCCAGGCTCCCCGGACTCCTTGTGGAACGCCGTAGCCAGCACATCGCAGGGAATCGCCACCGCAAGCCCGTCGTTCTGTTTTCCAAAAGTGGGGGCAGGTACCCCAAGAGTTCCTATGCAAACTTCTCTCATCGCTGGCGTTGCGGAGGGGTGGAACACGGACGACGAGGACGAGGATGAGGACTCTTACTGCAGCAAGCCGCTGCTGCCGCGGGGTCTGTCCTCGCCCCCGCACCTGCCGCGACCCTTGTCCGCCGCCACAGGCGCCTCGGTCGCGATGAAGCGGACTCCCAGTGATACCTCTCATGGAGGGGCTGAGCGTCGGTCCTCCAGGGGCTCCTCCCGCGACCGACACAAAAAGTACTCTGCGGAAGGTGGTTACCTGCATGCGGCAGGCGGCATGCCTGAACAAACTCTGAGACTTGATCCCGTTGGTGCTGCTTCTTCTGACTCACTCAGTGGCGAGTCACACTGTAGTCGAGATGGTGATGGTTCCGATGACCGACTCGCGTCCGGAATCTCGTCCACCGCCCATCCCCCCGATGCTGAAAAGGGTGAGTGCTTCATCTCTCATTTTGTTTCTTTGTGGCTTCTTGAGCTGGCTGCGGTTCATTCAAAGAACCAAAGTGAAACAAATCGGGAACACTCTTTTTTTTTTTGCTGAAGCGCACGGCAAAAAGATCTGATGAACAATAAGTCACCAGCGAGCTTGATTTTTTCGTGAAGTTCTCAACTTGAGTCGCATCACTTGATGCTCCGTCTTTCTGCACGATCCCTGAAATTACTGAATCTCGTGTTCATTGCAACTTTTTGTACCGTGGATTCTGTTTCGCAAAGAAACTGACCCGTCTTGGTCAGAGGTTGGATGGTTCTTTGTGCAGCTTAAGATCAAATTCAGGCAAAAAGGTGGCCCAGGGGCCTGCAATGTGTTTCTCACATTTCATTGCCAGAGGAAACTTAGTATTTGCTTGTGATAATTGTGCCAAAGGATCCCACATTTTTGCATCACGTTTCCGATCACAAAGGGCTGGCTACTTAAATTGCAGGCGCGTGAATCAGATCTAAGTTTCAAACGTGACTGCATGACTTTTCAGGTGATGAGGATGAACTTATCAAACCATCCAAGTCCCGAATACCTCGGCCAGCAGAGAAATTGCGAAAATTTCAAAAGCTCGGCCAGTTACTACAATCAGGGGATAAAGGAACCAAGGAGGATGAGCCAAATCCTCCATCACCACAACACGTGAGTCTCGAAACGACTTGGTTCGCACAATTCCTGCACATGTCACTGAAGTCTGACTGCACTGACAAACACTTCTTTTTTTCAGAAGCAAGCCAAGGGCAAGTCACTGTTGAAGCAGCACGAAAACAAACTTTCATGGCGCCAAGGTCTTTCTCATTTACTGCGTCGCTCTAAGTCCAGCAGTAGTAGTACCAATAACAACGTGTCTGTGTTACGTGGTAAACACTCCAATAGCAACAGCACTACGGGTAACGGAACCACAGGAAACTCTGTGTCCAACAAACGTCCCTCTGGTGGAGATCGCGAAAGCTACCTCACCGGCGAGGCGGATGCCAACAAAATCAACCCTCCTTCCTCATCGTCGCCTGCACACAAATGCAGTGAGTTGATGTAGAACACGCATTCATTGTCCAAAATATTTTACCACAGCCAACGGTTGCATAGTGAACGACTCGGCACATGTTTACCGACAAAATGCTGCGAACTATATCCTTTGTGCCCCTTGCGTTTCAGACTCAACAACGATCCAAGTCTCGTCAGCATCTCCAGTTCCCTCCAACTCTTCTTCTCCCGTTCACCAAGCCACCCACGTGTGTGACAGCCTCGACGAATCGTCTTCTTCCCCGCATCGCTCAAAACATAGACAACTGGTCGGCTGGACTGGTTGCAAAGAATGTGCCAAGAGTGACCAGTCTTCAGATGAGGTAAACTATTCCATGCACATGACGACGAACAACACACATTCCTTCCGTCCATTTCAAAGCATTACGCAAAACGCCAAGCGAGAAATTCCACAGGCGTGCGTGTAATTTGAAACTCGTTGGTTGAACGCCAACTCACACGTCGTGCGACTACGTCGTCACCACAAACAGAATTTTTGTTCAAGAATACAATTGGCTCAAAAGAAAAGGCCATTTGAAAAAGTATCTTATCTTTTGCTGAACAACTCTTTTGTTCTCCTCAGGGTCAGGAGATGACGCTTCGTCTGGAGACCCACATAGGTGGCAGCACAACAGCTTCCCTCATCCCTGTGCCTCAGGCCAACGACACCAGTCCTTCACTACGAGCAACCTCCCAAGTATAGTGCTGGTGGCCGGCCTAGGTCTGTTCTCTATACATATCAACAACTCCAATGTGGACAGAACGGCAACTGTCACGCGACCATGGATGCATGTTCAACGAATCGTGACACACACGCACGTTCAGAGGAAGTAGGGGATTGATACTTACTCACAGGGATATTTACTCAGTTGTTGCTATGTTCTGACGACAGTTCCCCTGGCCACTGCTCCGCTTTAGCGCACAGCTGTCTTCGCCCGCCACCACCAGAACCGCCTCCACTCCGGAAGTCACGCCACCTGCTTCGATTCGTCGCACTCCGCAGGCTGTAGTCCGCAACTCACGTCAAAAAGTCTCCAGTTGCTGCAAGAAAACTGAATCGACCTTCTGCTTACATGGACAATCATCAGGCGATCAAAATCAACACACATGAGAATGATTCAAAACTGCTCCACCAAATCAAAGCGTTCCTGAAATCACAGAGCTGAAACCACCAGACTTGGGCACGCGTCCAGAGCATGAAACGTTCACAGTTGGGTTCCAAAGACACTTGCACGCTTGGGTGAAATCGAACAACCGAACCGAAGTGTAACTCAAAAAGGAAAATCAATCAGATATAAAAAAATGACACTTTGCCCAAGTCAGTGGTTCCAAGCACCGGCAATATCAACTCCAACCCTGCAGGTCAAAACACCAATCACTGTTATCCAATCAATTGTGTTGCTTGCTTGTCAGAGTTTATTTCAATCTGCAGAACAATTGTGATATTTCATGAAACGCTTGTTATGGCATGGTGAAATTACTCTCACCCACTTGGCTCAACTCAACCCGATCCCGCTGTTCCTGTGAAGATATTTAATATCAGCGGAAAACCTCCTGTTGCAGTACCCGGTCCAACGTGCAAGAACGATTCACAATCAAACACAGCATACGATAGCCACAACAAACGTTTCCATTGTTCTAACAATACATTGTCCGTGTAGTGCTTGTCCATACATAGACTGTGTCTCTGACGATACGAGGAGACAAAACTGAACACTTGTATTGGCTGGATTCCTTTCTTGTAGCTTCAACTCAAAATCGTAACCGTGCAAAATTCACACTGGTGAGTGTTTGGGCGCCTGAGCTGAGGGAACACGACCTTGCGTGCAGACCACTTTGCGTTGCTTTTCAGTTTCCTCAGACTGACTGTGTAAATGAAAGTATTTTACTGAAGAAATACTCAATACTCATTGTGTGTATTACTTGAAACAGTCCAAAATTACAGTAGTGATAACGGTTTTCCTTACATCCAACAGCCGCCACATCTCATTCCAATACGAAACAAAGTCACCTTCCCACTGTCTATTCTCTGTCCATGCAAAATTGGCACAAAATGCAACAAAAAGTTTCTGGTTTTCTTGCCCGAACCTGTGTTCCTGTCCACACAAGAAAAATTGTCAATGTTTCCATGCAACTGTCCAAGCAAAGAGTCTTTCTGAGAAAATTGCAGACTTCAGTACACGTTTAGTCTTACTGTTCTTTTCTCAAATGCGAGTACAAATGTATCAAAGAATGACCAAGTTCACAAACCCCTGCCTTAGAGTCATATGGCTCCAAACTTTGTTCAATGCGAGTATTCAACGGGCGTATTTGTACTGCAATCAAGCATGGTGTTTCAACAATCAACTCCATGCATGGCCAGAACCACCAGCATCAGCACACAAATAAATTTGTTGAATACTGTGCATGTAAAACTTCAAGTTTGCTTCAAATTAGCGGTTACCTTTTTACATGTGCCCCAACACATTCAGCGTAGAACTTAGACTAGCATAGAGCATGTACGGGGCATAAAAACATGTGGAAAAGGTATATCAGACAACCTGTAAACTACAAATATAAACTAAAAATTCAGTATTTTGTGTAATAACTGTACAGACCACATGCCAAGACTTGTATACAATTTTGTGAACCATTCCATGTGAATGTACCGTAATAGGCAATTTAAAAATAGTTTTAATTAGTCTTTTCTAATTCATGTAACAACAGTTATCTTACTCTATGAACAGTTTGATATTTTCTGCCAGAGGATATTTTGATGACAAATAATTTACAAATGACATGGATGTTATATATGATATTTGTAAGAGAAGTCTCAATTTCTTTGTGAAACAATGCCATCTCTCAAGAACCTTGCCTATATTAGCCACTAATTCCATTTGGTTTCGTTGTTTTCTCATGTCCGCACAAGACAAATCACATGGATGCTCCGAATCATCTGCAGTCACTTCCCGAAGGAAATTTGGCACAATTAAGACTGTCGCTCAAGCTGTACATGTGTGACAAATGCAAAATTTCTCAGTGCATGACAACTTGTGTTTTGTTCGGTACAGTTTTCGCTGAAGCTTCATTCCTTCACAGAACAGAGTAAGACGTCCATGTCTGGCACTTACGTAGAAACACTGTACCCTTCGAATCTGTTCGTCATTTTTTTGTGCCCAAGTATCCATTTCACACACTGCTATTCCCAATGCATCTTCGTTGAGAAACTCAAAAGAATATCCCTGAACACACAAGAAGTGATATTTTCAGGACACATGAACAACCACCTCCTCCCCAAAAGTTCACGAAGCAACTGTAGAGTGAAAATGTATTAGGTGATTTGTATTGAAGCCCGTCCGTAGAAAATGACTCAATGTATCTTTTATTTTGTCTTTACTTGTTCAACTGACGGTCCCGTTCCAAGTGCTCAATATTATTCAAAATATTTTTGTTCACACGAGCATTGTAGAAAATCAGTGACAATCCACAAACCACATCAAGGGGACACTGCCAATCACTGGTTTTCTGAATGACCCTCTCGAAAATTCCACGCTTTCATCACAAAGCAATGATTCCTGTTTTGAATTTTCAAAACAGCCTGATGTTGTAACGCATCATCCACAATTCGATCCGACATCAGATTCACACATCTGTAGTCTTGTCCAACCCAATCTTCTATGAATGTGTACGTGATACTGGTGACAGTCGTTTGCATTACCGTTTGCGATTATTTGTTCATCATGCATCATGCAAATGTATTTTAACTTAGGCATACCAAATAAACACCGTTTTGATCATGGAGTCATGTTGTTACATCAGAGTGTACATAATAATAAGGGTATTCTGTGTAATACTTTTCCACAGTGCAAGTCCAGTGTACATAGCCCAAACTGTACGAATCGTATTTCAATCACTTTCATTCATTTTGAAAGAAACTATGCCTTATGGGGTCTGGTTGTGATTGAAGGGCCCCCAAATGTAACAACACTTCGATCAGTTCATTGATAGCTCAAAGCATTTGTTTCCAATACTATCTGTTCTGTAGGTATCGTTGGTTTCACCTGGTTTTGTTGAGTGTTTGTCAGGTGTTTAGTCAGAGTGCTGAAACTGCTTCGCTCTATTCTTTGCTATTCGACTTGTCACAAGAATGCTGCTCTTACGCGCAGGGAATGCAAATTCAGAAAGTAATGAGACCACAAGTCTCGTCACGAACTGTCGTTTTCGATTCAACAAATTTTTGAACAAAACACTATTTAAATCGAGACAGTATTTATGACATCCTATGGAATGTCTTTCCAAGTTAAGTTGAACGTGAGTTGTGCCGAAGACTTTGAAAGCATGGTGCTTTAATGATGATACACAATGTACCGTACAGGACGACTTGCAATGTGGACATCAAAATGTTGGAAGTATACACCGAATCAAACTCATCAAAATGAACAAACTGATACAGTTGAAGAGGGAACAGAAAGTTGTGTAGTCCTAATGTTCTAGAATATATCTGATTGGGATAAGGTGCCCGACTTTTTCTGCAAGGATCAGTGTCTCACAATAAACGAAAGATTGCGCGTCTCAAGGTGTGCTAGTTTGTGGATGCCTTGACAGAAATCTCCGAGACATTGCCCGGAAGTTGATATCGAATTTTTGTAGAAAAGGAGTGACAAACTTCCTGCAAAACGAATTGTGCACAACGAGGATGTTTTGGTCCTTGCAGTCGGAGTTGGGCTCCAAGTCCTGCCGAGTATTGCTCACCTAGAAAAGCACTGCAGCTTGATAAATATAATGTATGGGAAAACTATCACCTCCAAAGCCGAGATTTGCACAAGTTTCGACAGGCATCTGGAAACAACAGACTTCAACGGGATTGGGCCCACATCTGATTCGTCCAAATGTCTCGTGCAAGTCTTTCAAAGCGAATCCATTCCAACTCTTTCTGAACCCAGCATGAAAAGCACATGAAAAACTGCACCAAATTTCTGAAATCACACAAGACCTGACTGAACTAAGGTTTTCTTATGCAGATTATTTATCAGGATTATTAACATATGCATTCCAGTGCTTTGTTTTCATCAATTATCTGTTTATTTTTACTCTTGTTACAAGCACCTCTTGTTTGATCAAACAAACAACAAAATAAATTGAAATACATTGATATAACATGAAAAAGTGTTGTTTGTGTTCATATTGTCACTGCCGAATATCAAAACAACAGGCCAAGCAAATAGTTTCATTTTCAGAGGCAACCACGCAAAAAACAAGACTGTGTGTTTCGGCAAACAAACGAGACCCTTCTGGTGCAAACCCGCGCCGGCCGACACCAGTGCACCGCGACAGGAGGGCGCTTTGAAACTTCCATTGATCTGAGAATAACAGCTCCAACTGGCCTTTTTCTTCCTCAGGACCTGACAGATCAAGATCTGAGACTTGTGTTACAAAAAGGGGATGGGGGGAGGGAGTGGATTCTTATGACACAGGGGGGGGGCATGTTTTTGAAAGCACATTTGGATATTTTGTCACATTCTGAAGTTTTCGTTTCGTCGGCGGAGTGGGGAATGCTCGAAGATCCAACCTTTACGATCTACACAGGACCCCCTCCAACGAGAAAAAGCGTGATTGTACCAACTTTCCTATCACTGTGTCTCAAGAACGAGACATCCTTGGTTTCACAACAGTTCAGTTTCTGGAGAGCAGCATTCGTGCAACTTTGACCAGTACTATTGCCGAGATTCCTAAGACCGTAGCCTTCACCCACAAAGGATGATGACTCCACTTGGCTCTTTCGTCCGGTGTCTGAATGAGAAAACAAGAAAAAATGTGTGCAAGTTCTCCCGAGAGTACATAAGGCAGAAAAATACCCCAATTTGGCTCCATTATTGCTCTCGCAAAGAACATTCATTCCCGGAAGAAAATGGTGTTTTGATGTTGTCTGAAAAGTTCAGAGCAACAGAAAGAAGGCGCGCAATCTGCCTGAGCGCTCAAGTTCGTGAGCGCTGCTGTTACACCTACTGCGTCCATCTCACAAATGATATGTTGCATGGATGTTTTCTTGCCCCCTCCCCAATTACGCAGGTGAAGGGAAAGACAAAAAGAAACGTGCACAACAAGACGCACACACACGCACCTGGACAGAGATACCGGAGATCTCGCCTGTGTGCAGCGGCGGCGGAACGTTGTCGGGACGCCGCGCCTCCGTCACGTCCACCAGACGCCCCATCATGTAGTGCTTCCCGCACGACACGATGTCCACCTCGACCAACTTCCCCATCAAACTCTCCAGCTTCGGAACCAGAACCTGCAACAGAACACCAAGTTGCTTCCAACGCGTTTGGCAAGACAACAGACAGACAGAGGCAGACGGACAGAACGCGGGTTGCTCATCACTCAACTTCACCTGATCGTAAGATTTGTTGTGGGCTACGAAGTACTGCTTGTCGTGCGACAACTCTGTCACAAGAACCCACTGCCGTTGTCCCATTTTGTGGTCATACGGACGGTACGAATGGAACAAGTTGGTGACAGCTTTGGTTCGCCGTTTGACCTGAGGGAAGCAAGAAAGGTGCGTGCTTATTCATGATACCAACAATTGTTCGAAATAGAACGCTTCTTGGCTGTTTTGTACGTTGCCTTACCTCTGCTGCAGGCACGCGGTGCATTTTGGCGGCTGGAGTACCAGGTCGTGGGAAGAACTGGTTGATGAAGAGACTCGGGAACTTGTAGTCCCTGACTAGACTCATCGTGTCCTCAAAATCCTGTGAAAGTTGTCACGAATAGAGAAGCCGGAACAATGTTCAGTTTCACCAGGCCCTTCTTCGAATCAAAGAGGTTTTGGAAAGTGATTTGGTACTGTACAACTGAAGAGAAATTTGAGACAGGAACTGCCGTGTGTGTCCCCTGCTGTTCTGCCAAAACAAAGGTCAAGGGCGTTTGTGACTCAGAAATGTCAAAGTTTGGAGGGTGTGACTGCGGTACAAAACTGGCATCACCGGTGGAATCAGCAGAACTCTGGCGCCAGAGATGAGGCTTCTCAGATTGTTTTCACTCCGCTCATGTGCGACAACAATCCAATGGTCGTTTACACTTGAAGACTTTTTCCATGTTGTCCCCATCTCTTGAGTTTTCGCGACATAATCACACGTATTAAAATGTGCCTCGCAGTTTTGATGGCAATTACAAGCAGTTGTCACTTGCAAGCGCGCTTGTGTTGCCGCGCAATACGTTTGTGAGCGAAATAGCACGGATCAACTGACAACCGCAAACCAGTAGAAAATCACTTCGAAAACGGTCCTCACACCTGCGCCTCCACCCAAAAGGTCCGTTTCAAGTTTCAATTTGTTTCAAAAGTAACAGTCAAATTCACCTCAGCAGTTTCAGTGGGGAAGCCGCAGATCACATCCGTGGCAATCGTGATGTCAGGTACTCTACAACAGTGCAAAGTTCCGGCACATCACAAGAAAGCAGAGCTTTAACACGTTTGCAGTGTGACACACGCCTGCAGTCATCACAGAACACATCCGTTGACAACGGCGCGCACCTCCGTCCACTACTCTGGTTGGTGCGTCGAGTGTTTTCCTAAAATCACTGGAAATTTGGAGGACATCTATGAGAAACTCCCCTCTCAACCCCCTGTCTCTTTCTCTCTCTGACTGTCATTCAAAACCCAGACACACAATCACACCCCACACCCCGCCAAACCATAGGCTAGCAGCCTCAGAAAGAACAGTCATCTGATTCACACCCACGCAAATCCCTTCACAGAAAATACTTTTGGCAGTAGCGTTTTCACGTGCGCAATCATGCGTTGGTTGGGGTGTGCACCACCTCATTCAAGGGTAGGACCCACCTCTCTTGAGGATGGCTTTCTCCGGGGGGGGGGGGGTTGTCAACGACGCCAATTTGCAAACCTCTCTTTGAGGAAGTCGACGACGCGTCTGAAGTCGGCCTGGCCGTACTCTCTGCGCATGTCCATGAGGACGCTGTCGGAACCAGACTGAACCGGCACGTGCAGAAACGAGTAGACCCGGGGGTGCTGCAGGATCTTCGCCACTTCCTACAAAACAGTGTGTTCGAGTTTTCAATCTGAAAAGAACCAGCCCTGGCTGAAGCAGACTGTGCTTGATTGTGAAAATTATGCTTCAAATGAGACCTCGAGGTGTTCGAGGATGTAGGGCGGGTTGGTCATGCCGAGCCGCAGCCTCGCGCCGTCCGGTATAACCTCCACCAGACGCCACAGTAGGTCCGGCAGCGTCACTCCGATGTCGCGCCCGTACGCTCCAGTGTCTTCTGACGTCAGCCAAATTTCAACCACCCCCTCTACAGAGATTTGAAAACAAAGATGATTGAATACACAGGTTGCCAAGTTTCAGTTTCGGTTCCGCAAGCATGAAGGCACCGATTGAAAACGTGTGACACGCATCTACCTGAGAAAGATTGCTTCGCCCTTGCAACAATTTCTTCCGGAGGATAGCTTCCCAGCTCCCCTCTGGCGTGTTTTGTTTTGCAGTATGTACACTGGTTCAGACAGCTGAAAACAGAAAGATACATAAATTTGAACGCGCTTCCATTCTCAACGCATTCACACGTTGCACTACGTACTGGAAGCCCCACAGAGCAAGTGTAAAGAGACGCTCACCCAGTGTTGATGGCGATGATCTCTATGAGCGGGTTTCGACGGATTTTGGGCAGACTGAGTGTCGCACCTCCCGCCTTCTTTCCGTTCTGCTTCTTGGGACCCAAAACTCGCACATGATTGCCTGCGTTCAACACAAAGGATTTCTCCCTTGGTGAGCTCAGACAGGAAAGACACGTGCAGAACAAACACCACATCAAGTCTGCAACTTCTTGCTCAGGCGAAGCTGGTTGATGCAAAATCCAAAACACCAACAAGAATGCTACGCATAAAAAGCGTGTGGTCACACAAACGTTCGTTGTTCATAAATAGTCAGTGACCATCACTGATCATTTAATAAAAAAAAAAAAAA
>JAAUXT010053217.1_pt1 | contig 45979 bp, 47 predicted proteins | sample 7278171 | NCBI WGS metagenome assembly JAAUXT01 (sample SAMN14350112, study PRJNA611818) | marine sediment metagenome | isolation source: surface marine sediment (1.8m) | place: French Polynesia: Moorea | collected 2018-08
AAACTTTCAGAATATCTTCTGTAAATTTCCAGCAATGGTGGCTCGACCGACACGCGACCATCACAGGTCCGATTACTGGACTTCCTTGTTCATCAATTCTTCCTTATAATCCTTGTCTTCCACCAAACATGCTGCATGCTGTCTGTGGGGGTCTGCCATGGGGGTTTGCCTCCAGTGGGGGGTGTCTGGTAGGGGGAGGGGGGTCTGGTAGGGGGACGGGGGTCTGGTAGGGGGGAGGGGGCAGGGGACATTTCAGTCCAGCTGCCATATACTGCATTACCACATGGTGCTTCGCCCTGAAGGGACTTCGCACAACAACGAGTCCTTCTGAAGCTGCAGGCGGCACGGTGTTCGACACATCCATGCTGAGACAGTAGATCAATCTTCAGCTCACCAACCAGTCACTTACAGTTGCGCCCTGTCCAGAACTCGCCGCAGAGGCAGTCGTAGGACCCCTGGCGGTCGACGCACACGGCTCCGTTCAGACAGGGCGTCGCCAGCGCCGCGCACTCGTTCACGTTCTCCGCGCACGTCTCTCCCGCCCAGCCCGGCCCGCACGTGCACTCGAACGCTGCAAAACTCGCAATCAGCGGGCGTGTTCGATTTGACGCCGCAAACTCATCGCAGTCGCTTCAGTTTCAGCACGGAGCTCGGGTGCTGTGCTGGTTCGTCGAAACGAGAAACGTGCAACAATTACAGACGGACCAACCAATTCGAGGCTGAGTCAAACAGGCGATATTTCACGTTGTGCTCGCTTCCCACGTGGTACGTGCTCCAATGCTATCTCAGCACTCGATGAAAGATTAAATTTCCAGACAGCATTTAGATGTCAAGGTTCACTGAGCATCTGACGGACCCGGTACTCACTCCTGCGCAGGAAGTCTGTGCGGCAGGTGGCGGCGTTGCGGCACGGCTCGGCGGCGCAGTTCCACGCCTCGTACTCGCAGTGGCGCCCGACCCACGTCCCGGCGCAGCGGCACGAGTACCCGGCGACGCCGTCCGTGCGCTCCTCGCACGTCCCGCCGTTCTGACACGGCGCCGACAGGCAGTCGTGGATGTCGCCCTCGCAGCGCGTGCCTGCGGGGCAGATCGGATCGTGGTGAGGCTTTGGACATGCTGGGTGTGTCATGCGTCGCGACTCTGGCCAAGTCAGCAGGTGTTGCGTCAACGCAATCCGGCGTCAAGGCCAATGAACGTTGTGGACACAGGAAACTTGTCAGATGAACTCGCTGGCGACACGTGCACATGAACACTGTGCCACGGACAGCTGAGTCCTCGCAGAAATTGGAACATTTCAGCAGATCTCAGGAACAACACCAAGCGCGCGGTCGAATGATCTGGTTCGCTCGCTGCGAAATACAGGCAGAACATGGGAGCTGAAATGGATCTGGGCGTACCGATGAAGCCGTCGGGGCAGAGGCACCTGTAGCCCTGGAGCAGCGACGCGTCCGGGACGCACGTCCCCGCGTGGATGCACGGGTTCGGGGCGCACGGGTCCGTGTCGACCTCACACAGCGAGCCTGCGCGTTCAGAAAACAACGACACACCAGTTACAGCCCTGTGGGCGGAGGGACGTTGCGAGGCACAAGACCGGGACCAGTGTTGACTGACGAGGTTCTTGACTCGGCTGTACCTGCGAATGGGTGCGCGCACTGGCAGACGAATCCCTGCGCCGTCGGGATGCAGCGACCCTGGTTTCGGCACGGCGACGAGGCGCAGCGGTCCAGCAGCAAACTGCAGCCCGGGCCTCCGTAACCCTGGCGACACTGACACCTGCAGCGGGATGGACACACACGTGGTGGTGTACAGTCAGGCTGGATTCACCCTCAGAACACGGTCTTGGTTCATCCAGTGAGGTGAGAACTTTGCCTGATCCAGCCATGTGCAGCTGCACTGAAACCAGATCTGCGGAGTTTCGTCTGAAAAGGCCACATAGTTCTTGTCCTGTCCTCTAACACTGAACTTGTTCCAGCGCTTTTGCAGAACAAAACAGCTTTTCTTCGTGTTAGGAGCCTATTGCAAGTTCACTTGGACTCCCATCGACACTCACATTCTTTACTATTCCCAGAAACAAGGACCTCGGTGAACTCACGTGTAGAAGTTGTTCCCGTCGACGCACTCGAACGGCTCCCTGCAGGGGGAGCTGCTGCACTCATCCACGTTCGTCTCGCACAGCAGTCCGGTGAAGCCCGGCGTGCACGCGCACGCGAACGTGTCCAGCTGCGGCTCGTAGCAGTAGCCGCCGTTCAAACACGTGTTTCCGGTGCACTCGTCAACGTCGACGTCGCAGTTCCGCCCCGTGATCCCTGAGGAAAGGCAAAGTTACGAGGCGTCTCATTCAAGGCCGCAAGATAGCCTGAAGACATTGCCCCACAAGTGGGCTAAGGGATCCAGGAGGCGTGAGTGTGTGGGTCCAGGGCCCCAAATTCGCTTTCCGCCAGAAACTGGTTCATACATGTTGTCCCTCGTTGCTGTCCGTTTCCAGCCCTTCTGAACAAGTTTCTGATGCAAAACATGTGTATGAGGCCCTCTCTGAAAGAAAGTGTAAGAGATGACTCACCAGGCGGACAGGTGCAGGTGTAGGAGTTGATGCCGTGATCACAGTCGCCTCCGTTGAGGCACGGGTTGGAGGAGCACTCGTTGATGTCCTCGCTGCACCGTTCGCCGCGGTACCCGGGCTTACAGAAGCAGTTATAGCCGCCTGAAAACGCCCAACACGATAGGTGGAGCCTCTCACGGACAATTGAAGTGTCGCCTGTCAGGCTATGGCAGGCGTGAGAACTGTGTTCAACCCGCCTTCTACATAATTCAAAGCTCAACGCATCACACATGTTTTCAAACCCCACCTACCGGTCGGGATTTCCACACAGATGGCGTTGTCTCCGCACGGGTGCGCCAGGGGGCACTGCCTCACGACGGCCTCGCAGCGCCGTCCGATGAAGCCGTCTGCGCATGTGCAGCTGTAGCTGTTGCGTTCGTCCACACAGGTGCCGCCGAAGTAGCAGGGCGCGGAGAGACACTCGTTGATCTCCGAGTCGCAGAACTGCCCGGTGAAACCTGCGCCGAGCAACGAGAATCAGCGACGGCTCGGATCAGAAGGAACGTACACACATCATACACACACACACACACACACACACACACACACACACACACACACACACACACGAGTTCTTACTCCCCCGCGTCTCTGAAACTTGTCTCTGCCAAGCAGCATCTCTGCGCCATCAACGTCTCAAAACTCTTCCGTCTGTTCGGAGGGACCGGAAGTGACTGGGCCTTGAGCCCACAGCGCACAGACCTGGGAGGCATGCGCAGTGGAACCCGCCGTATGTGTTCTCGCAGGACACGTAGTTCTCGCACGGACGCAGCGCGATGCACTCATTCACGTCTTCGCTGCACGTTCTCCCTGTTGGCGCAATTAGAAAGAGAACGAAGCTGGTTGACAGGTTCACACAAGAACCCACGCGTGCGCAGAATGCGAATTTATGTGCACCGAGAAAACCAGGGACGAACACAAAGCTTTCTCTCACATCACGCCTGTTTTTGGCCTTGAGTTTCGGGCGTTAGGCCTGCACAGTTCAAGGGGCGTGGCGTCATTGATACCGTCTAGCGCCCTCTGACAACATGTTGCAACGACCACTGGGAGAGAACCCGTGCTCGCGTTCTCGCGTTGACTGACCCTCTGCCGCCCCCTCCCCCCTGAGCGGTACCTGTGAACTGCGGCGGGCAGTCGCAGCGGAAGTCGTTCAGCAGGTCCGTGCAGCGAGCGTTGTTGAAACATGGCGACGACAGACACTCGTTCGTCTCCTGCAACGTTTCACGTATCACACACGATTGCAAACACGTGCTGAATGTCGAACAAAGTCATCAGAAGTTTGCTCCACGAATCAAAATCTGTGGACAAACCTGCAGGGACGTTTTGTGGTGAGGACCTACCTCTCTGAGGACCCGAGGCAAACAAGACAACCGCATTGAGCTCCTTTCAGTGAGGAATTATATGGTTTTAAACAACAAGTGCGATATCTTCAAACATGAAATCTAAGAGCACAACCATTCATTATCTGGCCAGTAATTTGTCTCTTGCAGACATTTCATGTTTTCAGATATTTCACTTGTGGTATAAGTCAACTATTTCACTCATCAGTGTTCATTTGTGAAGAAAGAACTCATGCTGCACACTCATTCATTCTGAACACATATTGAACGCTGATTCGTGCAATATTTGTGACGGAAAGGACTGTTTTGAAAAGGAGACTCACGAATTGGCAGAGCGGTCCCTCCCAGCCGGGCTGACACTCGCAGAGGTAGGATCCTTCTCCGTCGATGCAGCGCGCCCCGTTCCGACAGTTGTGCGCCAGACATTCGTCAACGTCCACCTCACAAACTCTGCCTGCAGAAACGACCCATCCGCATGGAAGAACCTGCAGATCTACACACCTGCGTGAACCAAATGACTCACCGCGGCCGAACACATAAAATGCCTGTTTCAGAATGGTGGCGTCAAACGTTCGACAAGTTACCTGCATCAACTTGAGAGCGCAGCGCTCAACTGACTTGTTACTGTAAAGATGCAATGCAAGACTCTTCCAACGTAAACCAAGTGAAGCGTCTTAATAGGCAGTATTTTCTGAAGTAAACATCTACGAAAACCACAGGCCGTTGGGTGCTGCAGCGTGCGCGTTGTTCAGATCCCACTCAGACCTCGACACCAGCCTCACGACACAGAGAGCGTGACCACAGCACTGACCTGTGAAGCCGGTGATGCACCGACACTCGAAGCCGTTCGGCAGGTCCCGACACACGCCGCCGCGAAGGCACGGGTCCGACGCGCACTCGTTCACGTCCACGTCGCACGTCGCGCCCTCGAACCCCGCCGCGCACTCGCACTGGTACCCGCTCGGGAAGTTGCTGCCCGAGATGCAGGTCAATTGACATCAACGTCTGTCCGCTGCTCATAGTCGCGCATTTCAGACACAAGGTCAGTGCAGAGCTGCAGATCCCCGTCACGATTTGACACATTTGATGGTGGCGTGTTTCTAACACTCTGCCTTGTACTCCCGTGCAGGTCAACGGAAGTTGTGTCGCCTCGTGGACGCAGCACAGGACAACAACACGTTATGGGCGAACAAGCCTGAGTGTCTTTCGTTTCAATGGAACAGATCCTCATCGTCATTCTACCCATTGATAAAAATCATCAGGAGCACACATTTTCCCTCTTTCGCTGCAAACAATTGTCCAATTCGCCTGTTGGCTCAGTGGTGTAAGCGGCGGATGTACTCACGCGCACGCGCCTCCGTTCCTGCACGGCTGCGACACACACTCGTCGACGTCGATCTGGCACCGGAAGCCCGTCCACCCGGCCGCGCACTCGCACTCGAACCCGTTGCGGAGGTCGACGCAGCGCCCGTCGTTCAGACACGGCTGGCTCAGACACTCCTGAACCTCATCCCTGCAGTTCACGCCTGTGGAGAGAAGCAAGGTACGTGGGTGTGTGTTGGTGTGCGGGAAGGTTGATGTTGCATCTATGTCGTGCACTTCCAACGTCAGAGTCTGTCGGCAAAACAGGCCACCGAACGCACAGAACCTTTCAAGCAGCTCAGGATTCACGCCAATATCCGTGGCAACTAACGACGTTCTACACACCTGCAAACCCGTCGGCGCAGGCGCACACGTATCCTCCAATGGCGTCTTCGCACACGCCGCCGTTGGCGCACGGGTTGGAGAGGCATTCGTTGACGCCGACCTCGCAGTGGCGCCCCTCCCACGCGCGTGCGCAGAAACAGACGTAGCCGCCGACGGCGTCCTGACAGCTGCCGCCGTGCAGACAGGGCGAAGACGCGCACTCGTTCACGTTGATCTCACAGTTCGAGCCCGAGATCCTGCGATAGGACCAAGAGCCATGAACCACTGGTCAGACACGTTTATGAGCAGTAGATGGCGGACATGTAGAGCACGACACAGTGTGTAACTTTGAAACCATCTGTGGGTGAAACGGACGGGCGGTGTGTTCATTCCAACAAACAAAAGGGAAAACTGGATACGAAGGAGCTGGCGCACCACACGCAGTGACACACACACGCACACACAAACAACACACACACAAACACACACACTCACACACACACACACACACACTGGCTGAACATGACTTCAACAGTCAGTCGTCCCCTGATGTGTTTCTGCTTCACTCTGAACCACAGGTCATCACTCCCAGGACAACATTCCCAAGTTCACACCTGGTGAACATCTTCAATACGCACCCGACTGGACAGTTGCAGGTGTATCTGTTCTGCCCGTCCTCGCACTCGCCGCCGTTCTGACACGGGTTCGACGCGCACTCGTTGACGGAAGTGTCGCAGTTCTTGCCGCCCCATCCGCTCGCGCACATGCACTCGTAATCATTTTCCTGCATCACGGCGGAGATCACGACGAAAGAGCTTGATCAGTCCTTTTCGTTGGTTTGAAGACAGCAAAGAGGGAGAGAAGGAAAAAGAGAGAGAGAGACAGAGAGAGACAGAGGGAGACAGAGGCAGAGACAGACAGAGACAGAGAAACGAAGAAAAAACAGAGGAGACAGGAAGACCTGAAGCGCCCCGCACCTTGTCGACACAGTTGAAGGCGTTGACGCAGGGTCGCGCGGCGCACTCGTCCACGTCCACCTCGCAGACGCGGCCGGTGAAGCCCTCGCGGCAGAGGCACGAGAAGCCCGCCGCCAGGTCGAAGCAGAAGCCGCCGTGCTGACACGGCGACGACGCGCACTCGTTCACATTCTCCTGACACGACACACCTACGGACACAGCGAAGGAGACAGGGCTCGTCACAGGTCTCCACTCCCCTCAGATCCAAGACGGCGGACTCATAGGGACCTGCAGTAGCTCAGAGTCCAGAGTCCAGGATCATGTGCCAAAGTTTTACTCTCTTTGATTCAGGCGGGACATTCAACACACCTTTCGCAAAACAGATTTGAGAACCACCCTTGAGTTGAACCATGAACTTCAATTGTTGTGTTGTGTGTAGTTGAACAAGAGCCAAACATGAGTCCGTCAGAAAACACAGTTGGCTATTGATCGAGTTCGCACGCATGCGATCATGCATTTTAATCACATGAACTTGGTGGCTGATCAACTGTGTCGCATCACGCAACGCAAGTCGATGCTGATGTTTTCGCGCGCGCAGATGTTACGCGCTGAATCAGCGCGCGCGGGCACAGCTGGAGAGACGCGTTGCCACAAAGTGACAAAACTTCAAAATGACAAAAAAAAAAAAAAAAAATGAAAAGACAAAAATTTTTTGATGCGTCATGTTTCGGCTTTTGGTCAATTTGTTTTTCAATCTTGAATGGGCGACTCAAAAGTCTGCGGCTTTGCTTCCCTGCAGCAAATGTGAACAACGTGACGCCCTGTCAGCACAGCGGATGTTGTCAGACGAAAGAATCAACGGATTTGTAGCTGGACAAAGGTGAAGAAGGCGAAATTCGACGCTTTTGTGCTTGGACCCAACATCGTAAAAAGCTGTCGCAAGATCAACCTTTTGCTTCACCTGAGATTTTGAACCAGTGTTTCTCGCTGTGGGTCATCTTTCGCTTGTGGCTACTCGCCTGACAACTGACAGAGAACACCAATCCAGAACCAACTGCAAGAATTCAAAGCCAGAATTTGGCTGTTCTGAAGTTGAGCCAAATTCAACTCACGAAATCTGTGAAAAAGTTCTCACCGATCGCGGAGAGCAGGAACAGGATGGATACAAGTTCGAGTTTCAATCCAATCGTGGACACAGATTTTTTCATCGTTTTTCACATGATTTATCCAAAGTTCGTTTCCTATTCCAAGCTGCTTGTGTTTGGTTCCAATGTTCTCTTTCGAGCTGCTGCCTTTGCCATCATCGTGTGTTTTTCAGCACAAACTCGTGTTCCACACTTCGTACACTGCATTCGCGATCCAAAATCAAACTTTCCATTCAAAAACCAACCGAATTCCATCGGCAAAATTCCGAAGACATGTCTGCGTACGGCTGCAATGCAGCTGCGCTTCTGTACGTAAAATGATTTGACCTGGAGACCTGCACAGCGGCACATGTGAGAGTGCCAACCAATGAGTGGGTTCGGAATAATTTGATTTGGTTCGCAGAAGTGAGTTTTCCCACTGGGATGAATCATCATCGATTTGAAATGCGTTTGAGATCGATACGACCCGAGGAGAAGTTCTCTGCCGCATTCAACCGCAACACCTGCACAAACACCGAGGCCTCAGCTGCAAAATTCTCATGCTGAGGTGACAGGGAAATTTTGCGTTCATTTTTGCGTCTCAGAAAAGAAATGTGTGCTCGTGTTTCACTCCAATTCGAGAGAGAGACAGACAGAGACAGAGACAGAGAGAGAGAGAGAGAGAGAGACCCACGCACTCACATTCATATCGACACACACGCACGCATACATTCACACACGCACGCACGCATCGTGTACCGCCCCAAGCACTGACCTGCCCACCCGGTCGTGCACCTGCAGCCGAACGCGCCGACGTAGTCCTCGCAGGTGCCTCCGTTCTGACACGGGTTCGAGTCGCACTCGTTCAGCTCCGTCTCGCAGAAGACGCCTGTGTGCCCGCCCAGGCACTCGCACAGAAACGCGTTCGTGCGGTCCAGACACACGCCTCCGTTCCGGCACGGGGAACTCACGCACTCGTCTGGAAAGGAAACGTCGTCACGTCATCGCTATGACCTACTTAGCGGCTCACGCCCTCGGACCCAGCGAAACAAAAAACATTGTTATTATGTGCAGGAAAATATGCTTGACTTCGTGCGAAACTACACACGCACTCTGGGGCTTTGCGCAAAGCGACCCGCACCTGTGTTGACGCTGCAGGTGGGTCCCTCGAAGCCGGGGGGACAGTCGCAGCGGAACGTCGTCTCCAGGGAGACGCACCGAGCCTCGTTCTCACACGGCTTCGGGAAGCAGAAATTCCGGATCTCGCAGTTCTTACCTGCACAAATACGTGGGTGCACCAATTTTGAAACGTGAACCTCAACCACAACCTCATGTTGTTCGTTCCACGCCACTGGCTGGTCCAGGGCATCTTGAAGTCCCCTCTCATCACCGATGCAGGAAGCTCAAGGGCCCTCCCTCCCTGCTTGGGAGCTCTGGCTCCCTCTGCATACGTGCTTGGTCCAATGAGTTTGACAGCCCTCTCTTCCTGCCTGATCTTGGAGGCTCTGATCCAAGTGGCTGCAGCATTTCTCTCTTTGACTGACCCTGGTAGTTCTGTGGTCCGCCCCGGAACCGCCTCTTACCACTGAACTGCGGTCCGCAGAGACAGCGATAGTCGAGCACGTCGTCGACGCAAGGCGCGTCGTTCAGACATGGACGCGACGCGCACTCGTCGATGTTCTCACACAGCAACCTGAGGGCAAATTCTACACTGCACGCATACCCACGCACACTGCAGCTTTGTGACAACAGAGAGAGATTTGGACACCGCCAGCACTTGTCCGGTTCACTGCTTCTTTCAAGTCGCAAGAACGTGTCCAACGAGACCTCGGCGACTCTTCATCACTTGATGTGTCACGAGAACTTTGCGAATCTGCACGAGTCAAAGGACGCTGGGTCGACCCAATGTCCATTGACTTGCAGAGTGAGAACGCATCACCCTCAGGTGTGGTCGCCCCGGGCGCGGCTCCGGTGTCGCCCCGGGCGGGACTCACGTGGGCGCGGCGGAGAGGGTCCTCCAGCCGGGGGAGCAGCGGCACGTGAAGTCGCACACCTGGCTCGGGGCGGGGCACGGCGCGCCGCACAGCTGCGACGAGAGGCACCCGCCGTGCTGCACGCTCCTGCAAACAGTGCACCGCGGTCGGGCTCACATCCATATCAGGACGAATCACAAACCAAGCGGGCAGGGGTCAAGTTTTCACAATGAAACATTTTCACATTGCAATGGAAATCTCAACACCGCAGGCACAGACTCAGGGAAGAAGAGACAGGCGCCTCGGTCCACTCTGTATCTGGTGTTGCGAACTTGGGCTCAGTGCGATCCACATGCAGCGCAAACCCGACCCACCCACCTCTCTGAAGCGATGTCCGTGTCGAGGTTGAGCCTCTGTGGAGTCGGCGCGATGAAGGTGAACTGACGGAACTCCGGGGCCTCGACGCAGCCGACGAGCGACGCGCGGGCGGCGGCGGGGAGGCTCCCGGCCGCGACCCGCCCGACCTGCCGCGGACTGAGCCCGCCCAGCGACAGGCTCTCCGCGTTCAGGGTCTGCGCTGAGTTGGTCGTCTCTCCTGTTGAACACGATGAGATCAAGGCATCTCTTCATCCACAAACGTCGCTCCGTTCTTCGTTTTTTGATCGCGAAGCAGACTCCAGCACTTGCAAATCGCAATCTCAAAAGTTTCACTCTTGCTCAAATGTTTGGTCAGACCTATGTGAGCACTCAGACACATTGCAGCGTTGTGGCCCTGGAGCTGCCCTTTACCCAACAGTCGCTGACCAGATACCCCAGAAAATCAACCAGCTGCTCAACCAGTTCTCTCTGTTCACACCTGTTTGTGAATGAGACAATGTCCACTGACCGTACTCGACGGAGGCGAGGCGCCTGTTGACGTTGTTGGAGAGGACGGCCCGGTTCCCGGTTCTCTCCACCGTCACGTAGTGCCACTCCCCGTCATCGAACGAGCCCTGCGTCTCTCGGGCGAACTCCCCGTCCCCAGAACCCTGCAGTGCGCACAACCTCAGGTCTGGTTCATGCTGCGCATGTGTTGTTTGAGGGGAACAAAGCCTGCGCAGCTCCCAGAACTTGTAACCGGATCTCATGCATTCACGATGTCGGACGCAATCAGCAGGAAATAAGCGTCAGAAAAGGAAAGAACATCCAACGTAACAACGGAGAGCGGCCGTTTCTGCCTGTGGTTCACATTTCACAACCCCTCACTATGTCGTTTAGGCAAAAAAAAAAAGAAAACCAACCCTCGTGTTGAGGCCGAGAGTGAGGAAGCCAGCGTCGAGGAAGACGGTCAGGTAGGCGGGGCCTCCGAGGAAGAAGAGCACTCCGTCCGACGACCTGCAGAACGAGAGGAACACGCAGTCACGCTGAATTCTGTAGTGGAAGCCCAGGGTCTGCTTCCTGACTCCTGACAAACTACTCGCATCTGCCAATTCGGCACAATGGTTCACTATGTCCCACCCCAGGTCCCACTGCGGACCCGCCCCGGACCTGGTTCTGAAGCGGAGCGCCACCGACGTGCTCGAGTGCGTCTCGAGCGGCGTGCTCAGCTGCAGGTAGGACGACGTGCGCGACGTGAACGTGGCGACCGTCGGCACCGTGCACACGTTCGACGGACATCTGCACAGAGAGCGAAAATCAATGCGTGACAGAGCGGGTTTGGGAGGCAGTGCTTGGTTGAGGCAGACAACCCGCAGAAGAACAGACCCCAAGTTCGTCCGAAAGAGTCGTCCGGAAAAGGGGCAATCTGACTCTGAAATGTTCGCTGCCAGATAGAGTCAATTTCCCCAACCCTACAGTCCCTTGGCACTGAATCGTTTCTGCAGGCAGAGTGATATGAAAGTTCGTCGTCTATCTCCACCAAAAGTCTCCACGGTGAAGTCTGCGACCAGTGCTTGTTATGTGGTGTTTGCCACTGAACTCACTGCAGGATGGTGTCGACGTACTGATCCGCCTCGGTGAGGCTGACCCGCCGCCCCTGGATCTCGACGCTGTTCACGCAGGCGACGAGTCCCGTCGCCAGGCGGTTCGTCCCCAACTGCGACGAAAGGGAAATTGAAACTAATCTTCATGCAGCCAAAAACCTCACTTGAATTCTGCAAGAGCAAAGTTTGGAGTTCGGTCCACCAAAGGGTTTGCTCCCGACCAGTCACTAGATCCGCCCTTCTCTCCCTGGTTCTCGCCTGGGTCTGGAGAGACGGTGACGTTCCCCCGATGTAGACGCTGCCGCGCAGCTGCGAGAGGAACAGCGGCGTGCTGACGTCGACGAGGTGCGACACGAGCGCCGCGCGGCCGTTGATGGTCGCCGAGGTCGTCTCCCTGTTCCGGAGCCCGACGATCTCCAGCGAGTACGTCGTGTTCGGCGTCAGGGAGCCCGACCCGATGTACAACTGTGAAGCAGGTAGCGGCACCGTGATTACACACCAAACACAAGCCTGGCTGGTCCTTCGACTCATCCATTGTGTGAAACACTGATTATCGTCTCGCACAATTAACACATCGGGAGAAAATCGGCTCGTAAAGTGTCGTGAAACTTGTGAGAACTTTCTTGGGTCAGAAGGCTCCGCGTGCGCGGGTCTCTGCCTTCGAACGGATCTCTGTACCATTGGACCTGCCCTTAACTGGGAACCAACCTCGACGACCTGAGACGACGTCTTCCACTCGACGTAGATTCGTGCGGAGTGGATTCCGAGGGCGAAGTAGCCGGTGGGGTCATCCTGGAACAGCAGGACGCCCCTCGAGTTGCAGAAGGTGAAGGTCAGGCGCAGGCTGTTCTCGAGGCCGTCCAGGGTCCGGCGCTCGGGCCGGAAGCGCATGTACGAGTTTCCGTTGAAGAAAGCGTCACCGCAGACGAGATGAACGAAGCTCAGGCCTGCAACTGATAACGTGTGCAAGCGGTGTGTGATTGCGACCTGAGTGAGGTGTGTGTGTGTGTGTGTGTGTGTGTGAGAGAGAGAGAGAGATAGAGAGAGAGAGAGAGAGAGAGAGAGAGAGAGAGAGAGAGAGAGAGAGAGAGAGAGAGAGTGAGGGGAATCGCAGACTTCGACACGAAGCATCACCTCCTGTCATGACATCCTTCAGGCGGATTCAAAATTTGGTTTTGGACCGACCACAAAAAGAGGCCTGCATCACGATGGTAGTCCCAGCCAGCTTGGATCAATGAAATGAAAAGAAGGGGAGATCAGATGACTGACGCAAAAGGATGGGAGTGAGGAAAAGGAAAATGAGAGAGGGGAGGTGAAACAAGAAGGGCCAGCAGGACGGGTGCGCCCCTGGGGGTGTCAGTTTCAGACTTGGTTGTCAGACAAACGCACCGACGCTGAAGAAGTCGACACGTTTTTGAAAAGAAAACAAGCGAACTTGACCGCTGATCAAAAGCTGAAAAAAGTATCAGATCGCACCCGATCTGACCCTACTTCTCGCTATCAGCTGGAAGGATCTGGCTTTACAAAGACTCACTCAAAGCGACGACCGCGCGCGGCGACGGAAGCGGACTTCGCGTGGCGGAGACTGGACGGAACCGCATGGCGTCGCTCCGGACTGCAGCATCGTGACTTCCGGTCACAGCCCGGGTCCGTCCCGCCGCAGCGCAGTCGTCACGCGAGCGCGAACTTTCCCCTGCAAGTCGCAGCCTGTTTCCCGTGCTCCACACTTGTATCCAAGGTGGTCAGATCTTTTCATTTTCACTCAGGTCAACCAAAACACCGTACTTCCGACTTTTAGGTTCGTTCCATATGGACGCTAAAATTTGGTAAATTTCGATTTGTGTACAATGCATATTGAAAGATTCCTGCACACGTATCGCATTTTTAGGTCGGAAATGCATTGTCAACATAATTTGCAAGCTGTCCGTGTACTGAGCTGTACTGAGCGATTTTTTCTTTCCCTGCGCGTGACTATTTTGGGGGAGGAAATAGAAATTTGCACAATTTTGAAACCAAACGACATAGTTTTGAGGAACAGTTGAGCTTCGTTTGAAAAGATTCAAATCAGAAAAAGTTTTCCAGCCTGTTGTTTCTCTCATCGCACACGCGTTACGTCGTTTGAATTCCGCGCATTTCTCCGGTCACAACCAATTCTTCTCCCCCAGAAAACACACGATTCGCAAACAAAAACTTCGACAAAATGATGTGTATGTACGTATCAGGTATTGATCGTGAACCTCGAGATATTGGTGGGCACAGCTGTGGTTTTCACGATGTTAAGTACGTGCGATTCACGCGCGACGTCAACAGCTTCAGCTGCGGCGCTCAGAGGCGAGTGCGCCGAGTTGAAAAGTTTCACTGTTTATTTTCACACATTCAATACAAAACAACATCGTGATCAGGTTTCGAGTTCTAACACCTCTGGTGGTTCCAGCATTGAGGCACTCCAATGCTGGATACGACCTCAGGAACAGTTCTGTTTTGACACATTTTGACGCCACAGAAAAACACAGAATCTACATCAATTGCCCCTTTGACTTTCGCCACTCAATATACAAGTTTCCATGGGAGGCAGAGTGTGGGTCCGCGTCAGTTGCCGTGTTTGCTGCAGTCTTTCCAGAAGCGGATCCAGGAGCTCGATCTCCTGAATCTCGAAAAAACGTGCTTCCTAAATTCAGAACGAAAAGGGTGCAAAAGTTATCTGTTGAAGCTGAACATGGTTGTGTTGGGCTCAGCCCACCAAAGGGTTGAGCCACTGTTCGATTGTCCTCAAGCCGCCATCGCTCTGCCTCAGCTCTTCACATCAAGCTGCATCGACCCCACGACGTCGTCTCGGCCGGGGCAGCAGCGGCGGCGGGGGCGGTACCGGTGTCCTTGCTTCCGGACTTCTTCTTGCGGAAGGAGAGTCTGGACTTGAGGCTGCGGCCCTTCTTGCGCGAGGACCGGGAATCAGAACCGGAACCGGAACTGGAGCCGGACGAACCTCCTGCAAAAACACGGCGCATCTACATGACACAGGGTTCGCACATCTGTCCATTGCGCAAATCAATGGGTGCTGTGTCGTCAAGTGGATGGTTCTGTTGAACTATACGTTCCTGTAACGCAGTGCGTGATGACTGATTGGGGGTCTCGTGCGCGGCTCCACAGAAGCCTTGAGTCAAAGCTGGGTGTATAGCTGAAGAAAGAATCTGACAATATGGAGTTGGATGTTCGTGCACCCTTTTGGTGTACTCACCTGAGTCGGACCCGCTCACCCAGGACGACCCTGGGCGGAAGCTGGGCGTGGCTGCGGCGCCGCCGGTGTACGGGCCCCACGTGTCGTTTTCAGCGTCGTACGAGTACTGCGGGGACCCGTGATCCAGGGACGGGTCCCACCATGCTGCCGCCACGTATCGCTGTGCAGGAGAAACCAGAACACGTGGAAAATGAATCCCAAAACAACAACAACACACACGCGACTTTGACGCGCGCCTCTGTCACAAGGGAACTTTTCACAGTGGAAGCTGCGAAAAGGGCATTTTATTTTTGGGAAGTGTGACTTGCATGCTTTTCGCCCTGCGTCTGAATTTCCCACGAAAGAGGACGGGTGGGGTCATTGTACAGGACCTCTAGAGCGTGTCCGCGGCCTCACCTGGCTCTGACGCTCTGCGCGCGGCTCGCGCGGCGCATCCTGGATCTGCTGCAGGACGCTGCGCACCTCCTCCGTCATCCCGCCCGGCGCCGCCTCCAGCTCGTCCTGGAAGTTCTGCAGCTGCTCCTCCGCGGCCTCCCTGTAGCAAACTGAGCACACCGAGGGGGCGTCAATTCACGAATTGCAAACAGCATTAAGTTTGAAGATGTTGATTTGACCCGTTAGACTGCGCCGGATCCAACTACGCAACAACACTCTTTGAGCCTGACGGTGCAAAGTCAGGCAAAACGGCAGGCTCACTGAACCAGATACCCTCTGCAAATTGGACCCCAAGGGCGGACCCTTCTTTCGTTGACAAATCGAAAATATATATATTTGTGGTGGTCTAAATCAGTCCCTGTCCACTGGTTTCAAACACGTCGTGTACGCGGCGCGCTCACCTGCCATGAACATGTCTGCGATGACGCTGAACGCCGTGAACTTGACGTAGGCACCGCCGGTACGCTCCGCCAGCTCGCGGTAGAAGTTGGTGGCGCTGCCGTCGTTCATCGCCTGCACTCCGTACACCTTGACGCCCATGGCGGTGAGCACGTCGAGCTCGGCGTGCCACTCGGTGCGCTGGTCCGTGTAGGACGCGGCGTGCGGCACCTGGTCCCCGATCACGACGAGCGCTTTGGCCGCCGACTCGGACCACTCGAGTCGCTGCGCCACGTGCAGCACCCACTCGTACGCCTGAAACAGTGCAGCGACACGGTCACCTTGCCATTTATCTTCTGTCATGTCAGACCCGGATCCAGGGGTCCGAGGCTCCCAGGCCTCCCTGAACAGCAAGAAACATGAGTAATCGCCCTCCTGTTGCCGGTGATGGTCAAAATTGTCAAAGCTGCAGTTGTATCAGACCTTCCTGGTTCCACCCGCGATTTTACACATTATTCCTTCAAGGCGGGAAACACTTTAGGAGTATTGGACCAAGAGGACCGTCACTGTACGTACTTCCGGCGCGTCTCCGCCCCCGGTAGAGGGCGTGTCCTTCGCGAAGCGGACGAGCGCGTCCACGTCGGTGGTGAGGTCCTGCGCCTTGACGACGTACTTGGTGTAGTCGCAGTAGTCCCCGTGCGCGATGAGACCGATGCGGATGTTGGGGATGTCAGCGAGCAGCCGCCTCACCAGGTCCTTGAGACGTGTCCGGACCTGCGGGAACCAGAGGAACCGGAAGTGAGAACATTGCACCGAACCGGAAGCGAGAACTTCCTGCTGTTGGAGAGGAGTTGACCACGATGCCTCAATTAAACGTACCTACTTGAAACGTTGGCACACTCAGGAACAATTTCTTCCTTTGGGCGCAAAAATTAACTTTTTGTGTGAACAGTATGGAATATCTCGCTTTCCCACCGAGAAGATGTTGATGGTAAACTCTTCTATTTTTTGTCCACGCATGTGTGGCAGGAAGTGCAGCGTTTGCATCGCGGCAATGACGGCACGAAGACGCACCTGGTTCAGACAGGACGACATGCTTCCGGTGGTGTCGAAAGAGAAGACGACTTCGACGTTCCGTCCCGCAGCATCGAACGACCCCATGATGGCCTGGAACAGAGGATGAAATATGACGCGTGCACGAAGCACAGAAGGAGGATCAGTGGGCCGGGTTTTCAAAATCGTCTGCATCCGCTCCCAAAAACGATTCACGCAGACAAATGTCAGCAATTGTTAAATGTTGATCACGCCTCCAAAGACATTTGCGTGCAGGCGCACCTGTTTGTCCTCCTCACTGACTCCGTCGGGCGTCGCGTCGGGCGCCGCGTCGTCATCGTCGGTGTACTCGTCCTCGTTGGCGTCCGCCCGCGCGCCCCCTGACGACTTCTTTTTTGTGGCTGTTTTGGGAGGAACCGGAGCGAGGAGAACCTCCAGGGTGAGAATCGCTTCGTTGGTGATGCCCGCGTCCATGGCGCGTTGGTTCATGTCCTCCAACTTCCGGTTGGAAATCTGAAATGAACGACATCCTGTGAGAAATGTGAGAAACAGAATCACGTGACCATGTGGACCAGACACGTGCTTTCCTGCGGACGATGAAGAGCTGACGGACACCAGGAGGCGGGCTGGGCCAACAACGGAGTCTCAGTCTCAGTCTCATGCTGTCTGCAGGACAAGGTCAGCGCTCGCCCCCCCACCAAGTCCCGATTCATTCCAAACAGGCAACCTGGTGTTCAGCAGTGACGGAATGGCATGTCTCGCACCTTGAGAACCTGTCTGTCGAACGCGATTCCATCGCGATCCTTGATGTGCTCCTTGACGCGTCGCACCGGACTCAGGTTGTCGAGCTCGACCGGGATCGTCTCTCCGGACGGAAGCTTCACGTAGATCGTCCACCGCTTCAGCTCAATCACCTACACGATACAGGGAGCAACACATGAAGAAACACACCGCACGTCACAAACGCAAACCTGCCCACTCCAGGCACGCAAACTCGTACATTTTTGGCACATCAGGTGCGCATTTGTATGACCAGTCAAATGTTTTGCCCCATGAAGCAAATCATGACAGAGGCTCATCCAGGATAATTATCAGCCCAGACTGCGGCAGGTCGGGCCAGAAGTGGACCCATGATTTGCTCACGAGACTTCGGACCCCTCTTGGATCCGGCCATGTGGTCAAATTTTCAGCGCATCACAACTTCAAAGACGGGACGGTCTCTGACTCACCTCCGCCTTGAGAATGGTCTCCCGACACACGCCCAGGTAGCCGAGCGAGTGGATCTTCTTGAGCACTTTGCCCTGGTACTTTATCTGAAGTCTGTCCTGTGAAACTCCCAGCTCCGCTGTCATCAAACAGAAGTTCAGATCCAAGATTTGCTACAGAAACTGAGAAAACAGGAACAACGGACCTATTGCAAAAAGGTCAAGCAGCACCACCACCAGCAACAACATCAACAGAAAACCTTGACCAACCCGAGATTTTGGTGTGGATGGTTTGGACGGTGTCGCTCGGTGGGAGGTCGAACTGAGTCGTCTTCCCGCTCGGCAGCCGCACGTACACGTCGATCGTGGCAGCGAGGCCCTTCTTCCCCATGATGTGTGAACGTGGTGGTCCTTCAAACTGTCATGAAAATTGAGTCTCTTCACGAAACTGTTCGAACAATTTTGACCTGCAGACTTGCACCGCAGTGAGTCTTTTCTGGAGAAACATGGAATGTTTCACAACCTGAGGAAACTTCGTCCGCCTGACTCAAGTCCCAGAATAGGCGTCTGTGGACAACCTGTCCTGACCAAAACACAAGCTCGCGAAAACACAACCAAACCTGCAGAAATCCCTCCCTTATCAATTGACAAACACAGATGCAACCACATCTCAGATGCAAGACTGAGGAAACTTGAATCGAATTCTTTCTGGCAAAGTACTCACCAAATTTGCAGACCTTCACTGTCACTGCACAAAGTCGCACCTGGTTTTATGTGGCGCTGAGACAGGCGGTAAAAATAACCAGCCAATCGCGAAGTCGCTATTTTTAGAAATTCGGCTTCAGTGGCGCACACAGAGACATACGCACACATCGAACACAATTTGCGATTTGTAGGATTTGGGTGGGACACGAAGCTATTATTTGCTATTTAGTAGCTTCGTAGGGTGTGTCGTCTTATTTATGCACACATAATTGACAACAGTTTGTCGTTTAAAAGGAGAAAAAGTTTTCTCAAAAACGACACATCGATGAAATTGAGAGTGTGCGACGCTCCTGCAACTTCGAGCATTTCTTGGTCGAGTCAAGCAGTTTGGAGCCAAAAACAAACACGGCTGTGTTTTCATCTTTTGTGATGTGCAACCTCTTATTTGCAGAAAAACTTTGTGTGCGCAAGCAGGTAATTTTTGTACAGACTCAGCAAGATGCTTTCTCACGCCTATTGCTCGATAGCACAGTGCGGAGTGAGGAACCGGTGCAAAGCTGGGCGATAATACAAGTTACTTCTTTATGGTAGCTTCCGGCCGGAAATGTGAAAGTTTGTTCAAACAGTTCAACTTGTTGCTCGGGTTGATTTTTGTCTGTTGTGTGGAGCATTCCAGAAAAATGGAAAAAGCTCTGCTTTGCGTCCCAAACACCCGGTTCATTTTGCAGATCAGCATGAATTTTCTTGTGTGCAACGTGGTTTGAAAACAACAAACAGCTGGAAGCTTGAGAAACGTGTCCAAGCATGTCGCGTTCTGGGTCGCTGAGTTTGTGGACCAAGTTGCGCTGAATTTAAAAACATCTGACTGACGGTTCCACCGAAGCGGTAAATAATGTTTCTTGTTCGTGTTTTTCTCAAGAGCTGAAGGATTAGAGCCCTGATGGAAAGCAAGACGAGCGTTTCTGAACAAAGGCACCCTCTTCAATCTCTTGAAAACTTCGCTTTGGGGTGAGATTAGCCAGCGTTTCTTTCGTGTTTTCTGCCGGCAGTCTTCAGAACAACAACCCTTGTTGCAGCATGTTTTTGATGTTCTCTGTGTTTGACTGAATTACACGGAGACGCAAACACGGCCTCGAGCGCTTCTTTTCTCCGCAGCAGAGAAACGATGGGCAGCAACAAGGAAAACGTGTTGGTTGCGGGAAGCGACGACGACAGCGAGGAGGAGGTGTTCTTTGGGGACATGTCGGAGAAGGAGAAGCGGAAGGCAGCGAAGTACGCGCGGCGCCGCACCGCGCTCCACACGCCCAACTTCCGCAGCGACCGCAAACTGATGCGGTGCACCATGGGGCCCGGGGAGCTGGGGGCCGTGCTGGAGGAGGGGGGCGCGGCGGGGGACGACGCGGCTTCATCAGTGTGCGAGGGGGCGGAGCACGATCCGTCTTGCGTAGAGTCGGATGCAAAAGAAGTGAATGCGATGTCAAACGGTGTTGTCGTGGGTGACACACAGAACAATGTGAACAACAATAGCAGTGCTGCCATGGATACCTGCGAGGAAGGCTGCGAAGACAGTGTGACCGTGACAGCTGAAGACGTGAACGAGCTCATTGAGTTGGTGCCAAAACTCGAGCTGACAGATACAGAGGTGAACGGGAACGTTTTGACAGAACATGATTGTGAGCAGCAGGTTTCGGATACCGCAAGCTGTGTTCAGAGGTCTCCGTCTCCGAGCGAAGGCGAAGAAACGGCTGCTGCGGAGATTCCGAGCAGGAACGAGAGTGCCAAAGAAAAAGTTCAAGATAAGGATGAAGTTTCTCCCGTGGAAACGGCAGTCACAGCCTCGTGCGACACAGAAAGTTCGTCTGATGCTTCAGACGAGGAGGCAGCTTGTGACGCACAGACAGCACAACCCGTGGAACTACCCACGGTATCGCCAGAGGCGCCACCACACGGTGGGGACGACGAATGTCATAGCGACGCCGCTGTGTTCAAGACGCCACTTCAAACTCCGGCCGTCTCATTCAACAGTCCAGATGAAATCAGTTTCAAGACTCCGGCAGCGGCTCCGCAGAATCCTGAGGGAGAAGCTGCGGAAACCCCGGTGTGGAGGCCGAAACTCATGGGACTGGACACAGACACGCCAACTGTGCAGTTCAAGACAGCGAAACCCACACAACAAACAGCACATGTTCACTTGCCCACAGCACGTGAGTCTGAGTCGGAGGAAACGCCCACAGTGCAGCTGAAGAACTCGTGTTCTATGGACCCAGACAAAACACCAACGGTTCAGTTCAAGACACCGTCGTGTGGGAAGGGGGACCAGAGCGAAACTCCTGCGACGCAGCCGGGGAAGGAAGCGGGAAACGCCGCGGCTCCGTCACCCGCGCCGCAACTTCCGGCTGTGGAACCACGTGGGCGCGACACTGGTGGAGGCGACACTCCGACCATCAGCTTCAAACCCAAGCACCGCACGCCCACTGTCTTGCCTCCCAATTCCACCAAAATCGGTTTCAAGCGATCTTCCACGTCCGCCTTCCAAGTTACGCCGCAGAGATCTGAGGTAAGATCTCCCCAGCACCGTGTGTTGGAGTGGCCCGCGCCCAGGCCGGACGGGTATCCTGTCGTCTTCAAGGAAGTGAACTTCTCCCCGACGCTGAAGGTGACGGACGTCAAGGACGACGCGGCGACGGCGGACGAGCCCGAGAAGCTTCCGAACCCGAGGGACTCGTTCGATTTCCACGAGCGCGAGGTGGAGCACCGGGACGACCTGTCCCCGGAGCTCTACTCGCCCGCGTGGGAGGCGGGCGCCTCTGCGGCCGCCCCGGCGTTCGCGTTCCCGGCTCAGCGCGGCGGGTGGAGTCTCGACTCGGCGCTGAGGACGTGGCCGCCGCGGCTCATCCCCGAAGAGACGCTGCCCAGACTCGACTGGGACGACGACGAGGACGACGACACGTCGCCCGGTGCGTACCGCGTGACGACCACTTCTATCCCCGTGCTCTGGCACCGGTACTTGGGAAGTCAGCCGGAGTGTGTGTGTGTGTGTGTGTGTGGGGGGGGGGTTGAGGGTGCGTCGTCCTTTGTAATGTTGCATCAATTGACTTGCATTTCGTGTGAAGAAGTCCCCATCTCAGTGAAGTTCAGCCAGTTGTGGTTCCTTGAATTATTAGGACGGAAACAAACCAGAGACTCGCTAGGCACGTTTTGATTTGACCCACCTACAAAGTGGGACAGGAGTGAGTGAACTCGGAAGACTGTCCGGTGGGTTCATGAGTGACGCGTCACGTGTTTGTTGACAGGCGGGTCGCGGGAGGAGCGCAGCCCGGAGGCCGACATGGAGGAGATTCTGTGTCGGAAGCGGCAGCAGCTCGACCAGCTCCGAGTCGCCAAGGAGACGATCCAGCAGAGAATCGTCGCGCGCCAGGTCAGTGACCCGTCCCGTCACCAGACTCCACGCCACGTGCGTGTCCGTAGAATCCAGTTCCAGTCCTTGAGTGCCGCAAAACACAACGTTCAGTGATTCCGAGTGTCTCTGGCTTCTGATGCGTGACTGGTTCATTTGAAGGGGACCTGCACTGAAGTAGCTTGACAAAGTTGGGTGAAATTCAATCAGTCAGACAGGCTGTTGGAACGGTGGGGGGGGGGGACTGTAAATTGTTGAGGTCGAGACACAACACCCATCAACCAGCGCATCACGTGAGATGCTTCCACCGTGACTCGACCTGACGTGTTGCAGGCTCAGCGCGGCCGGGGTCGGGACGACGCGACGGCTTCTCTCGGACCGCGCAGCGCCAAGGCTCCGTGCCCCATGCCGACGGCGTCAACTCTGCCGCGCGTGCGTTACCGCGATACGCAGGCGCTCTCACTCGTGAGTAGTTTCCCTTCTGCTTGGAAACTTCTGTCGTATTGATGGTCAAGCGGAGGTAAAGTTTGGATCTGGAACGAGAATTCAGCTGCTGCTTTCCTCCCGGCTCACCGTGCAGTTCGTGCTGAGTGAGACAAAAGTTGATGGCGGAGAGAGACGGATGGTATGTTTGTGTGACACGTGTCTTCCCGTCGCGCAGGCGAGTCGGGAGCTGGAGGCTGTCACGCAGCTGCACACGCTGACCAACTCGCACCGCTCCGTCAAGGTCATCAAGAAGCCGCGCTCCGCGCACACCAAGCACATCACAGGTACGTGAAGCCATCTGTCGTGTTTAAACAACGCGTGCTGTGTCCACGTACTGATAAATGGGCCAAATCAAACCAGCAGATATGTGCGTTGTATCCCTCAGAATGAAGTACACGGTGTAGAACCGCCAAACCTTGTGAAGAAATCCAGTTTGCAACAGTCAATGTGTTTCGCGTTCCAACGGGAGGAGAGAAGATCCATTCTGTTGGGGGCCGTGGTAAACGGACACTCATCTCTAGAGTGAACTTGTGCGTTTTGTCACGTGAGTGTTGATGGCTCTTTGCAGTGGCAGCGAAGGAGGCGAGTCGGCTGCGCTGGCCGGAGTCCGTCGTCACCCCGGTGTCGGTAAAGCGACAACCGAACACGAGTCCGTCAGCCGGCAAACCGATTCTGACACAGGTATGCGCGTTTTGTGTGGGACGGGTGTTTCTTTATTTAGCTTCTGTCGATCTGTCAGTATTAGACACGGATGTACGAGGTTATTTTCTGACCACAAGCGCTGACTGGGGGGGGGGGCGATCTGAACGTGGAATGGGTGTGGCCAGTGGAAGAGCGTGTGTGCGCGTTTATCTGACGCTCGTTTTGAACGTCATATTCCGCTTCCAGAGACCGACGGACTTCACGTTCCCGTATCACGAGGAGCTTCCGACCGTCGTCGTTGTCAACAAGTCGAAGCGGACGCCGGTCGGAGGCGGAGGGGCGGCGTCGCACCGTACACTCCCTCTGGTGGATGAGTTGGAGACGGGCAAGAAGCCTGGCCCCTCCTCCGACAAGGAGTGAGCTCCTGGCCGGGTTCACACTGACAGCGCCATACATTACTTCAGTGCACCAGTGAATGGGTGCAGCGGCGAGGCAGCGGTCACTGGTGACACGTGACGCTGTGCAGTGCGAACCGCATTTGAATTGATCTCTCCACGTGGTCACTTGAATGTTGACCTGGTCATCTCAACTCGAACGCTTTTTCTGCACACGAACAAGGTTTTAGTTTTGTCTCCCCAAGTCATGTTTGTTGCGTTGCCAAAGACGACAGTCGCACATTTCTGACATGTTCAGGCTGACATTCTCAGAACAGTTTTGTGACCAAAATCCGAGAAACTGAAAACGTCAAATCTGACTTGTCACTTGTTCTGAACAAAATGGTTAAATTCTGTTTTGGATCCAGTGTTGGTCTTGTGTGTGTGTGTGTGTGTGTGTGTGTGTGTGTGTGTGTGTTTCATGTCGCGCGGAGTTTTTGTTTGTGTGACCGGTTTCAGCTTGAAGGCAGACTCCAGTGACAGCAATTATCAAATAGGCATTGAAGAACTTTCAGAATGCTGGTGTGTTTGGGTGTGTTTGTTTCGTTTGTCACGGCGGGCAACAGAACTCACCGTTCCATTTGCGTTTTGTGAATGTTCGGTGCAACCAATGCCGCCCTGGCCAATTGGATCTACCCGAGTCTTCCGACGTGACGACTGTGGTGGTGAAGCTGAGGCCAAATTTTTGAGTACTGTATCACGCTTCACACACCTGCCGGCATGTTTGCCAACAGCTGAGTCACTTCTTGTGCATTTGCCATCATCGCTGCAGATTCTGCGATGTTGTGAGAATCTCGGTTTGCATCTCTGGACAATTTGGACGCTGCATTGCCAGCAAACGCTTGATATGCCAGAGGGCACTGGACGCAAGGGACGGACGTCGCTATTTGTACGCACGTTGTGCAAGTCTAGCAGCTGTCGATGTTCTTGTGCGACACGTGCGGAATGGTTCACACGGTGCCGTCAGTCTGTTGTGTTGTGAAACGCACAAAAGGGGCAAAATAAAGTCTGTCGACTGCAAGTTCGAAACGACGTTTGTTATATTCTTGGTAACTTTCCTTTTATTGAAATCAGTAACCTAAATATACAACCTATAACGAGTACAATTCCTTTTGATGTGAACTTACAAGCGGATAATACTGAACTGATGATGTAGACGGAACAGGGCTCTACTGCGCACAGCGAGTCGACCTTCGGCTCGCTGCTCGTCTTGACGGCCGAAAAGACGCTACAAAACACTCCTGAAGAATGTAGGCTCGCGACGTGATTTTTGGCGAACAGGAACTAATCCCCATCGTTTCCTCCCTCGGAACACACGCTGTGCTGTTCATCAGAAATTTGAACGGCTCAACGCAGACAGTTCCAAAGGGGAAGAAATTGCCGGAAAGCTGAGCCTCAGAAAAACCCCGCCCTCCCCAACCGTGAAGTTCAGTTGTGTTTTGTTCCCGTGGAACCCCGTGGTTCCACCGAATGAGTCGTTGCTCGAGGCCCCTGTCGCCTGTAACTCAGATCATCGGAATTTGTTCTGAGCTCCACAAGGGACCCGACACTGCACGCCTCTTGGGCGTGGAAGCCACGCGGACCGCTACGAAAAACATCAAAACGGCTGATTTCAAGTATGAGAAACGGAATGCATTGCGGCGCCACGATTCTCCGTGGCTGTGATTGTGATTGAGAGCGGATTCACACGAGATGCGTCGTGCGTTGCACCTCTACAAACCAACAGGCTCTGTGTCGCTTTGCCCGTTGATTTGCACAGGGCAGGAACGCAAGGCGCACCCAGCGTGAAACAGTCTTTCGTGGTCACGGCACCTTGTACACGCAGTAAAATCAAGGAACCAGGGCTTAGAAAACGAATATCTAACAAGTAACGCTACAACGGAATCTGGCAGCGAGCAGACAACTGGCCTGCAGCCGAATTTCACGCGTTTGGAACGCTGTCAACTCACGAGTCGTTTCACATTGGAATTTTGTACAGCTGCTGGCAGGCTGTGCCGTGAGAACTGGAAACCTTGCTGCACGCGCGGTTCTCCCCACTTCCCCCAGTTCACACTGTGTCCACAGCGTGTCCGTATGATCCCGGACAAATCAGTGAGGCAACGCGACACTCACTGACAGACACGGGAGGCGACGGAAACGGACACAATGCAGCAACACAGACACAGGATTCACACCAGACTGCGCGCGCGCCTCTCTCCAGCTGCACAGATTCCATCAAAGACCAAACTTAAGATCTACAATAAACAACGTTGGGAACGAACGAAGCACGACAGAACAACAACATTGCCCCGGGGATCGCGGACGACGATGTGCAGAGAACGGGACCATGGAGACGACGCCCACGAGTGACTAGCATGTATCGATCAGTGTCGTATACGATATAAAAGAACTGAGCGGGGCCTGAAAGCCCCGCATAATCTCACAAATAAACTTGGGAGTATCATACCAACAGCTAATGCACGAACATGAAACATTTGCGTGATGTGTGTCGTAGAAAAGGAAGGACGACGCCGCAGGCGCCGCTATCAAGGCAGTGGACTCCAGTCTATGTACACACGCTCCCGAGCCTGTTCAACATGGGACGCGCCCGCGGTACGTCACTCCACGTCAGTGGGCGCTGCGTCATCACCGAGACGACGGCCCAACACCCACTGATGTGAACACAGTGGCGCAACGCAGACGCGTTCGGTGTGAAACAGCCCAGAGACTGGATGAAGCAGGCTTCATATGTACATTGCTCCATCCACACTTGGAGTTGACTGAGATGCGATCACGTTGAGCATTTCCCACTCAGCGCAAACTGGATCCGAATTGGAAAAAAGGGGAAAAACAAAGGTTCTCCAACTTTGTGCTGTGTGTTCATGACTGAATATATCCTGTTTTGCGTGGCACGAAAACAACAAATCTAATAAAATCTCAAATACTGTAAAAAATTTGATGGAGGAATAATCGAACATGCGACGATGTACAAAGGGAAGTCTTCTTCGCTGATAAAAGAACTGCTGCTCCTTTGCAAAAAGGTTGCTACATGACAATTGGCCGCAAGTGAAATAGCACGTGTGTATCAGTTTGGCATGAATAGTCCTATGATGGGTGGCGATGTCAGTCGATACATGGAAGTGAGAGGCGAACTGTTTCCATGTGATTTGACTTTCATACCCAACTGTTCTTGGGCTGCAACGTTGTCCACAAAAGGCCATCGCCTCCAGTTGTGCGCACCCTGTCCTCTTCACCAGACGTGTGAATCCTCGACCCTGTTGTGCATTGACAAAAGCCTGTATGTACAGGTGCTCAGAACCAGGAAATTCTGAGCGTGGTTCAAGCTCTGTCAGATTTGATCTTCTTGTGGTCCACATATGATTCGTTTCGTTTTGCTGGGTTCTTCTCCCGCCATCATCACGACACGTGGTATCAGCACGTGATCCGACACAGACATGTCTCTCCTGTCCGGAACTGCAGTGAAGAGCTCCAGCTCTGATTGTGTTGCAGCTTGTCCGCCTCTCACAGCAAGAGACGCCGCCGGTGTCCCGCCCTCCCCCCCCCCCCGCCCGCGGCGCTACACGTCCGTGTTTCTCAGGTCCATGCCTGAGGGCAGCCCCAGTTTCTTCATGCGGTCGGGGGTCAGTCTCTGCGTGGACCGGGAGCCGGAGGCGGCGTCCGGGGCAGGCGGCTGCTGCTGCTGCTCGGGGGCAGTGGACGTCTCCGGTGCTGGATGAGCACCACTAGGCACTGACGTGTCTCTGACGGGGGTGTGTCTCTGTGGGGGCGGGGGCGGCTGGCGCCGCGGTCCGGGCGCGGGGGGCGCTCGGGGACCCGATGCTGGCACCACGTCCTCGGGTGGTGGTGGCGGCGGCGGAGCCACGACGCTACCTTCCGGAGGGGCTCGCGCCGAATGCCACGACAACGCCTGTTGGCAAAGAAAAGAAATCTTCAGAATTCTTGTATTCGCACAACGCACGCCAGGTTTGTGTTCATTAGCGTGTGTAAAAACTTCAGTGCCAGTGTCCGTGGGGCACAATGCGCAAACAAACTTCCAGCACAGCAGTTGACGCAACATACCGTTACCTCGGCGGGTTCGGGCGGCGACGGCCACGTGTCGGAGTCCGCGGGCCGCAGCGGGTGCGGCGCGGCGCTCGGGTCCTCGCCGCGGCTCGTGGCGCCGCCTCGCGTCCGCAGCACGTCCAGGATCATCGCGATATCACAGCTCATCTTCTCCTCCAGGCGAGTCAGCTGCCTGCAATCAAAACCTCGTGTTGAGAGTGCATTCACTCCGATCAAAACCACGTGTTCAAACTGCAATCAAAACCACACCCAGTATCTGTCTGTCTGTACGAAAGCCACAAAACAGTCCGTCTTGACCCACGCAGAACTAAAAGGAAGTCTGGATTCGAGACGCCTGTCCCCACTTGTTCAGGCAACACGCGCCACTTGCCTGGTGAGTTGGTCCAGCCTGCTGTCCAGATGGAGCGGCGCTCGCCCCGTCGCGAGGTCGGGCGCTCCCGGCCGCAGCGCCGCCGTCGCCACCGCCGTGTGCGCCGCGTCGTCGAACTGGGAATGACTAGACGGCGACGACACCGGGAGCGTCATCGATGACGTCGACTTAGGCACGCTCGAGCTGGACGCCCCCGGCGGCTGCAACGAGCAGTCAGAAACACGTCTCATGTCCAGTTCACGTCGATGCGTTGGCGTTGCATTGCGTCTCTCAGTGACACACATGCACCGAAACAGACGCAGGCACCCCTTCCATTGTCGTCAGATTGCTGTGATTCTCCAGCTGACGTCCTGACAGCAGCAGCACACACACACACGCGCCAACACGAACACACGCCTCACCTTCTCGTGAGTGGGGCTGTGGTCGTCCCTCTCGTGTCCCGACAGCAGCGGCGTGCTCTCCTGACTCTTCCTGCGCGGTGCGCTCGTCATCACGTTCGACAGAGCACCTGCAACCAGCCGCAGCCCAGTGTCAACGTCAAGGGGCAAATCACTCAGAAATAGTCCTCAAACGATCAAGGCGTTTTCGGTGCCAGCTTTGGTTCGCGAAGTTGAGCCAAAAGCTTTCCCTTTGATTGAAGGAAATGTTTGGAGTCAGTCTGCTTTTTCTCGTGCCCGTTTTAAACGCAGCTGTAGCACTTCACACAAAGTGAACCAGTCTCAATCCACACAGAGGGTGGACGACGTGAACAACGCAGGAACCCAGTTCGCAAGGCTGAACTTTCGCAAATCAGGTGGGAAAGAATCAAGTTTTCGAACGAAAGTCGCAACAGACCAAGACCAAACCTGTCAGAGAAACGATGGACTTCCAGTCTGAAGGAAGATAACAGAAAACGCGCAATGCAGGACCTCTTGAGTGCAGGAACGCACAACAGTTCCAGCAAAATTAAAACGACCTTGATTTTGTGTCGTTTTAGTTTCACAAATAGACATGGACCAGAGTGCAAGAATCACCGCAAGAAAATGTACATTTCCTGAGAGAAACTGTTGCGAACAACCAACGACAGAAAGGCCAAGAACGAACATTCGTTGGGTTGAACGCGTCTATGTTAGCAGTGCGCATGAAGGTGGTTCAGGCAGCAGCGACAGCTGTAAATCTACATGTACTTGTAATCACTATGCGTGGGACGTCAAACCGCTTCTCAGATTGCCCTGTAAGGAAGAGTTCCCACCGAATAAGGGAAAATCAAACAAAGAAACGAACACGGAGAATGAACAAAAACAAACCAAACACATAAAAGTGGACTGCACGATGGAAAGACAATTCTCTTTTTGAAGCATTTCCAAAAGTGGCGTTTGTTGAATCAAACGTTTGAGTCGATCTCGCGCGAATTTTCCCTTGAGTTTGTCCATCCACCGCTGATTTTGTAAAACACTGCACAAAAATTCCTTGGAAACTGCACTCAACTCATGAGGCTTCCTTTGTGCTTCATGCAGGCCACGGTCAAAGTTGTGATTGCCCCCCCCCCATCGCAATTTTTTGCAACCATATTCTTGGTCCACGACACAAAGAGGCGCCTCGTAGATCTACCGCAAAGGCTTCAAAGAGACTGAGAAAAGTTTGTGGATTCAGAAGCAACTTGCAACAAAACAGAGAATGAGCGCTTGTTACCTTCCGAGCTCGAATCTACAAGTTATACAAAAAGGGGGAAAGATAAACATCGGGAAAGGTCAACATTGGCAGCGGGTAATGAGTTCTTGACGGAGCAAATGTCGAACATGTTTCCGACATGAGCAACACAATTCTGAGACAAGCACAATGAACAGCACAACACGCCCTGGACCGTTCACACCGGACGCGTCGCGCGCTGTGGCGCCGCTGAGTTGCGCGGGGCCACAACGCGCGCCGCACCCGGTGTGAAGCCGCCTCGGCTCTGCGGCAGCGCCTCGGGTACAGAGCTGATGAGGGATGAGGCTGTGAACAACTGTACCGAGAAACACACGAGATTCCGACAAGTAGCTGTCTTTTGAAAAGGGCACAACAAATTCCTCCGTGAAAAACGAGTGTATTACTTTACACATTTCGCTTGATGAGGTTACCACATGAGAATGACTGGTTCAAAGGAAAAACGAAACGAAGCAGTGACGAAGAGAAACTGACGTTCTGACGCACGATCAACGAGATAGCTTCGTGTTCAATAGAACAGGCTTTCAACAAGGCGAACAAGCAACAGGAAGAGGTGCGACAGAAGGTGCGCACAGCGCGTTCGGCAGTGTGTGCAGGGCTCGGTTCACACCGCATGCATCATGGTGTGACGCACTGACAAGAACAAGGACGCAACACACGATGCACCGCGTGAACCCGGTCAGAGCGAGGGAGTGACGGGTGCGCTGGGCGGTGCAGCTCGACGACGTCACGTACCAGTGGTACCGGTACTCCCGCCCATGCCCGGCGGGGTGGCGTCCTCTTGGGCACCCAGCCCGCCCACGCTTATGTAGAACAGCTCTTTTCCGGTGCCGCCGCCACCGCCGCCGCCGCCCCCGGCGGCCCGAGCTTGAAGGTCAGTGAAACTGCGGCGCAACTTTTCTACAATCCCAAATCAGATGCAACACTCATCACACACAGCAAGCGACGCGGGTTGCAGCAGCCACCACCATGCAGCGTTGGGTTGTTAGTCAACACGAGATGGGGTGAAAAGTTATGTGCTTGCAATCATCAAGAGGAAATTCAGGACTTAGCAAGATGAAATCATTCAATGTTCAATGAAAATGATGATCAGTGTTGCGGTTCAAATCATGCATGACTCAGTATCATGCGGTGCAGACAGATGATTTCACAAAGGCACAGCGGCATGTCGACCTCGTGTCGCTCAAGTCGACTTCACGCGCACGAATTCACGAATTTTACAGCAACGCGCCAGCACACACACACACACACACACACACACACACACACACACACACACACACACACGTTGTCCCCTACCTGCTATTCCAGCGAGCGTTCCTGATTGGCGCTTCTCCCGGCTTGCCTGCTGCGCCTGCGAGAAGTCGTAGTTGGCGGGCGTCACGTCCATGCCCGCCTTGTCCGGGGAGAACTCGAGGATGCCGGTGCCGCTCTCTGGCAGCGCGTCGTCGTCGTCGTCCCCGTCGTCGCTCGACCCCGGCTCGGCGTCGCTGCCACGCGGGGGCGCCTCGGCGTCGCCGCTGCGCTTCGCGCGCTTCTTGCGCTCGCGCTTCCGGTTGTGGTCCACTGCGGAAAGAGACACGCGCAGTGAGCCGCGGCCGCACACCGCTTTCGTTGGGCGTGCTCGACATGGCGCACGAACGCAGTGCACACGCAAAGGAAGGTGGTTGAGACTGCGCTGCGTTCGTGCGCACGACACGACACGACATGTATGCACGTGATGTTTGATGAATGCGCTGTGAACAAAAATATTCCAACTGTTCTTGCATTTTCTGTGGGACATACAAACGCCATCTGACCAAACCAGAACGCGCGACACGCAGAACACGAAAATAAGACCCGTGCGTACTCTCTGTTGGCCTCTCAGTTTGTCTGAAAGCTCTTCTCAGCGCCGTTGTCATGTGTACGTTGAGTTCGGCTTCCGAACTGCTGGCACTGTCTGCCGATCAGATTGGTCACAGTGCAAAAACCATTTTCAGCACTTGCTGTCTCGAAAGGATGCACAGACTCAACTGTGCCTCTGTGCCTTTTGCTTTTCGTGTGTTCACCAATGACATACATTTCCGCCTGAAGCCGCAGACACGGACAAGTGCGTGAGTCAAACTTTTACGCACGAGTACACGGCTGTGCGCACAGGAGCCTCCTGCACACAAACGTGCACCCGCACACCCCCTGTGTGAGAACGCCCTTGGGAGTAAAAGCTGTGCCCGTACTTGCAGTGGTAGACTTTCGGTAGATGGAAGACTTTGTTTTCCTGTTGCGCAGGAACGTGTGGCGCGGCTGGTCGTCGCTCGCTTCAAGTGGTTGACTGACTACGAGTTCCTCCTGCAACAGACACAACACGAGGCCGTCAGGTGGAGACGACACGGGCCGAGTGAATGCGCACCGCTTGACCAGCCACCACCAATCACTCATGTTACAGAGACGGTGACACGTGAATCAACAGAGACCACGAGTTTTCACGTCAACTTCCGAGCGTTTTTGACTGCACCGAGGCGATACATTCTCTCCTTCAGTGCAATGTCCACGCATTTCCAACCTGCAAATTATCATGTCAGGTTTACGGCACATCCGCCCGTGTGCGAACCGCTGTTTGCTCTGTACAAGCTGCCACGACCGCGTGCGACTGAACTGATTATTTGTCTACAATACAGCACAACCGCCTCTTACTTGTACCTACACCACCAGTGTTACCGAGCAGTGCCACAAAAGTCTGACAGTGAGTTTTCCGTGTCTGGACTGGATGTTATCAACTAGCACGAACAACCAATCACAGAACCATCAGAGTCTAAGCTGAATGTGTTTCTGTTTTTGACTAGCTACGCAACACAGTGTGCAAGCGGAGCCCAACTGTTTTGAGGGCTCTTCCACTCGGCTAGAGTCTTACCAGGATGTACGGAATGTTCATCAACTGCGATCAGGGAGGCAGTAAAGGCATTGAACCACTTCAAACTTGCGAGTGCAACTCCTTTCGTTTTGTCATCACAGACACCGTCAGTACGTAAAGACCAAACGAACAGTGGACGAAGGAACAGACGCCAGCAACGTACTACTCACGTCTCTGAGGTCGAACGTGATTTCGAGGTTCTTGACGAAGTGCTCTGCGAACTCCGGGTACATCTCGAGGATGTCGAGCAGGTCGTCGCGGTGGATCTTGTGCAGGTCGCAGTAGGTCAGCGCGCGCACGTTGCACGACGACTTGCCGATCGTCTCGTTCTGACAGATGTTCTCTCCGAACACATCTTCTTTGCCTGAAGCAAGCGAAACACCATCATTTCAGTGATGTGTATGTCTGCACCAAGCAGGAATGAAGTTTCGTTGAAGCCAGCTGGCGTTTCACAATGGTCAACGAGTGAGAGCCTCATGACCTGTACGGGGATGCAATGATTGTTCTCTGTCAGGTCCAACTTGAAACGCTTCCAACAAGGTCAAACAGGAACAGGGTAAACATAATGCATGTGTGAAGCAGGGGACAATCACTGCTCTTCACACACTGAAACGCACCGAGAATGGCCATCACAATGTCCTCCTTGAGGATCTCTATTGAGCCCCTGGATATGAAGTACAGGGCGTCCAGGATGTCGCCGCGATGTACTAGCGTGTCGCCAGGGGGCACGTGCGTCGTCTTGAACTTCATCGACAGCGCGCGCAGGCAGCCCGGACTCGCGCCTGCAAACACAACACGCAGCAAATGACTGCGAAGTCCAGAAATTCTGGGGCGATTCCAAATGGCGAAACGGGACCAAGAACGTCCCCACTGTCTCTTTTTCTTTGACGACCGAGCTGGATGGACCCTTGTGTGGGGATTTCGATTCCCAAAGCACAAAACACGAGAAAGGGCCATTCTCACCTTTGAAGGCCGGGCAGTTGTGGAGAAGGTTTCTGTTCAGGTGCAAACATATGTCAGCCTGGAGGCACTCTGGAAAACCTTTCAAAACCTGAAACAGTTCCAAAAAGAGACTTGGGTAAGAACGTCCTCATGTTTCCCGCGGAGATTGAAACACAAAGTCAACAACTCAGTTCAAAGCCTTTCAATTTCGAGTCAAACCATGAAATAACAACGTCAAACGTCAACACAAACCAAACACCAATTCTAGATTCTACCTTTGACACGTTTTGCATGTCTTCAAGGTCTGCCTGAGAAACAAAGTTTTTTTACCCATGATTGTTTTTGGGTGTGGTGCATGAAGAATGTATTTTGGGTGTGAGAAAGAAGCTTGAAGACTTCCCTCTGAAGCTTTCATCGTGATTAACGTGCAATGAAGTCTGCGCAAACAGAGGGACGTGCACAAAACGAGAGACAGGCAGGAGCAATTTCAGTAAAAATCTGCACGAGTTTGAACAGCACACAACAATGTATTTTGGGTGTCTGAAAACAAACACTTACAAGCCAAACACTGTGCAAAACAAAACAGAGCAACGATAGCAAATTCATCAAGCACGACAAAACTGAAGTTGAGCTCAACATCCTGCAAACAAACTATCGCGGCCGAAAACTCTACCAACCAAACTGAAAGGGAATGGACAAGAGAACAAAGAACGAACGACAATTCAAAACACATTTACAAAGCAACAAAAGACGATTCAAAACACAAACAAAGCTGGTGAAGGAAATGCAACTTGTATCCTTCACTGTGGGACACCGTTTTGCCACCTTTGTGTGAAGGCTTAACACCGACAAAAAGGTGGTTCACTTCGGTCGCACACAGGTTTGAGGTTGCAGTTCCTTGGTGATCCGGGGTTCACCCAGATCCTGGAACGTAACGACAACAACGCGAACAACGGTGGCTGGGCATGAAACCCCAGGTGTCCCCACGCGAGCGCCGCGGCGCCGCGGCGGCGACACGAGCGCCCCCAGCGGCGGCGCCGGCGGCGGGTGGGGAGTCTTACCAGGTTCATGTCTATTCCGTTGGTGTAGGACCAGGCGTGCTGGAAGTACTCCTCGAGCCGCTGCCGCAGCGGGTTCGGAATTTGGTGAAAGCGGATGAACTCTTTGACCTTCTGCATCTGCGTGTGGTAGCGCGCCGTGCCCGAGTAGAGGCGCTGGATGATGGCACTCACGTTGCCGAAGATGCTGGCGTACATGAGTGCTGCAGGGCGTGGCGGTGCGCAGTGACGGCGCAACGAGAAGCCAAGGCGGAGGAGAGAGAGAGAGAACGAGAGAAGCGCCCGTTAAACCAGGGTGAGCGAGCGAGCAATCAAGCAGCAGCTGCCGAGCTTCCTTTGATGCTTCCCGACATCCGTGTCGTTACAGTAATAGCTCCACGTTTTACATATGAACCAGGCTGCAGAACAGATTCTCAGAGTGATTCCGATTCTGGGCTTTCCACAGCGCCATCACAGAACCATAAATCTGTCTCAACGGCACTTATGAGTGGAAGACAAGATGCTTGAAATGCACTGCGGCTGATCAGATACTGAACCAAAGCATCTCGCTGTGCTGAAAGAGAAACGATCGTGTTAGTAACACACGATTATGGTTTGAGTCTGTCTTGTTGAAATGTCTAGTTGGGTGCAGGAAACTCTGAAGATCAGTGAACCATTTGGTGCACGATTAAACAGTTAAAACGAAACACGTTGTCACAAGTGCGTTTGATGAACGAGGAACGTCGTGTTCTGGAAAGGAAATGCATTTAGAACTGTCGGTTTTCTGCAGAGCAAAAGTTTGTGAGTCATGCATGATGCAGAGGGTAATGCTTTTAGTGGTGTTTGTCTGTTGATGCCTCTGACGAACTTGACGCCACGGACGACAACGACACCACGTGACACAGTCAGCGGGGCTGTCGTCAGGCCGCTGTCTCACCAATCAACGTCCGTGCGAAGAAAGCTCGAGGTTCGCTCACAACTTTCTTCCTTTGGAGTGCGTCGCAGAAGGCACGCTGTGCTGGAACGTGCAGCGCGTGTGATGCTTGAACCGCCACCGACACGGTGCCTCCCGACGAAGCGACATGCACACGTGTCGGACTTGTCTCGGTCTGCCCCGCTGCACCCCTCCACGCACCTCGCGCATGTCTATCCCGTGCGTGTAGGCCCAGTGGTGCTGGAAGCTCTGCATGACGTCCCTGCGCATCAGGCCCGGAAGACGGAAGAAACGGATGAGCTCGCGCACGCGCGCGATGTGCACGTGGTAACGCGCCTGCGTGGCGTACAGCCGGTTCACAATCACCGTCACATTGCCGAACACGCACGCGTTTATCAAAGCTGAAATGCGCCACCACAAAACATTCTGACGTCACTACTGCCAAGATGGTTCAAGAAGTTCGATGCTTGGGTGTGGTGGGTTGGGTTTCTTTCCTGCTGTCTTTGAAGTTTTCGCGTTTTTCGAAAAAAATCGAAATGGCTGATGCACCTGTAGTTATGTTTTGACGAGGGAAACGAAGCAGATGAGATCTGAAGCGAACAAATTACAGACAAACGTTCCCTTGTGCTTGCAACAAGCAGGGCTGTTTCTGTCCCGGCAGCTTTGGAAAGAGTCAAGGGTTCAGACACTTTCAAAGTCCCTTCAGCAGTGCGTGAATGCAACTCTTGAAATTTCCCTTGGGGACCATGCAGGGACGAACTGTGCATGTGCACGTTCCGCAGATTCCCCACCAGATTCGGAAGATAATCTGGATATGCGGAGAATCTGCAGACAGCGCCTCGCAAACTGCTGCACAATGCACCGTGCGTCGCATCGCGACTGCTCCACTCACCAGCGGCATGTCAATGCCATGAGTGTGTTTCCAGAGACGCTCGAAGCTGTCGAGAACACGGATTTCCAAATCTTTAGAGAAGCGGTGGAAACGTATGAACTCCTTGACTCTTGCCTTCTGCATGTGGTAGCGCGCCTGTGTTGCGTACAACCGACTGACTATCACAGTCACATTGCCGAAAACAGTCGCGTACATTAGAGCTGAAAAAGGTATCACAACGGGTCACTCAGTGGAGGCGTAACGGAACGGCCGTGGCTTCCACCTGACGTCGAGCCTGACATTCCCTGAAAAATGCTGACAAATGTGACACTGGTGTACGTGTGAGAGAGGCATCAGAGGTTAGTAGAGAGTCAGAGGCCAGAGGATGAGAGCGACTCAGAGAGGACAGGACCACACAGCAGAAACACACACCCACAGGAGGTGATGAGCGTGCTCCTCGAAGGACGAGGGGCACGGACGCCTCAAATATCAATTGGGGCTCTTGATGGAGATCGGGCCTTACAATTGATATGTCCCGACACACAGAACAACTGCACTTGGTCTCTACATGCACCCACTCAGGTCTAACCCACTAACAGAACAGAGGTGACCTTACAGTCCGAGGACTCCCGCGCTGGTCGCCGGGCCACTCACCAATGTCATATCAATACCGTTGGTGTGGGTCCAGACATGCTGGAAGCTCTCCACAAGTCTCAACTGCAGGGGGTAGGGGATGTGGTGGAAGCGAATGAACTCCTTGATCTTGGCCATTTGACTGTGGAAGCGAGCCTGAGCCGAGTACAACCGGGTGATAATGGCGCTTACATTACCAAAGATACTCGCATACATTAGCGCTGAAATTAAAGAGAGAGAAAACAGCAATGATTCACAAGCGTAACGCATGCTGCCGTCTGCTGTTGCCGTCTAAAAATGGAAAGGCAATCGTATTTCACAGCGAGGTGAGTGGCGGCGTTATCGTGTGCGCAAATCACGGTCCTATTGAACGCACGACACCCCATCCTACAGCACTGAATCTACGCGTTGCGTTTCGATTAATGATCAGCAAAAGCAATCCACATTCCCTGTCTTACTGCAAGCTCTCTACCGGTTAACTCAGTGTGTTTCTTCATGTTGCAAATTGCATTACCGTCTTTTTTTCAGCAGCTTCACTGCATATGATCAATGTTGTAAGCGGGGAAGAACTACGCCCTTTTGATTATCGCACAAGGACGGAGATAGCGCGAACAGATTTATACTCACATCCTATCAGCATGACACAGATGGAGAAGATTTTCTCGGAGTTCGTGTTGGGCGACACGTTTCCGAAGCCGACGCTCGTGAGGCTACTGAACGTGAAATAGAGCGCCGTCACGTATTTGGACTTGATGGTCGGTCCCTCCGTGTCGTTCACGTACGGTTGGCGCGTTTGCCGCGCCAGTTCATCGAGCCACCCGATCTTGGGTTCCTCCAGCGTGGGTCTCTCTACATTCCCTATGGCGTACCATATGCACGCGAGCCAGTGCGCTATGAGCGCGAACGTGGCCATGAGGAGCAGGAGCACGGCGGCTCCGTACTCAGAGTATCGGTCCAGTTTCCTCGCCACTCGCACCAGGCGCAGCAGACGCGCCGTTTTCAGGAGGCCGATCAACGTGGTCGTCTGAAAGCAAAGGCAAAAAGAATCTCGTAGTGACCTCTTCTTGGTGCTGAAATCGAACATGAAATGATGCGAAAGCAGGATCTCGGACAAGTTTCCCCAACAGGATTCTCACTGGTGGCTGAGTGCAGCGCGAGCAAAAGTCTATTTCACATTCCAAACGGAACTGGGTCAAACTCTTTGGGACCCACATGGACTTGGTGCTTTATCCAAGACGCAACGCGTGGCGCTCCCACTGTGAACGAAACAGGGAGAGGGGCTCCCACGTGACAAACAGTGCAGGGAATGAGACCGGTGGCCCCTCCGCGGGATTTCGCCATGATGGGGTTTGTTCAAGCGGATTGAAAGTTGAACTTGACCGAAAGTGACTGAGCAGACAGAGGGAATGAGATGGATGGGAACCACCCCAAAATTCCAGATAAAACCGGACGGGAGATGACGAGGACAGGAAACGGGCACAAGCCAGACCGGAAGTGGGATGAGTGGACCGGTCAGCCCCACCAGAGGGCGCATTCTCACCTCGTCCGTTTCCGACCCGAAGAGCAGCAGGTCGAACGGGATGGCGGCCACCATGTCGATGAGGAACCAGCCCTTGAAGTAGTGCACGGCGATCTTGCCGGGATGCGACACGACCTCGTCATTCTTGTTGACGTACGTCGTGCGGAAGTTGATGAGGATGTCGATGATGAACATGACGTCCACGATGAGGTCGATGATGTTGAGGGGGTCGTTGTAGCGCGACGTGCGCGAACCGTTCTCGGCGCGCGACTGCTCGTTGAGCAGGAAGGCGGCGACGTACGGCGTGAAGATGGCGGTGTAGATGACGAGGATGAGGATCAGCCAGTCCCACACAGCCTTGAAGGGCGAGTAGTGCAGGATGGTGAAGCGGTGCACGCGCGGAGACTGCAGCTTGTACTCGGGCAGCACCTCAGCACCCAGAGATAGCACCTGCAACGGAGAAGCCAGAGTTCCAGTCACCGGGCAAAACAGCAGCGCGTGATGGTGCAAAAACATAGAGCTCGTCTCAACACCCGTATGTTTACTTCGGCTCTGCCCCTTCTGCCATTTGTCAACATCCACGAAGGTTTCCACGCAGTGGGACTGACGCTCCACACAATGCGAATATCGAATCCGGTTTGTTTGGGGATCGATTCCCGGTAAAAGCATGGTTAGGCAAGAAAGAGAATACACGCATTTGCATGCGTTCATATGTCACTTAGCAAGTCGGATCGACAAATTGATTTCATTCTCCCTTTTCCTCTTTTCATTGTTGTTTTCATCTCTCGTTGAGTAACGTTCTGAATTTGAGAGCTTTTGCGCAAATCAAGGGATAACGTGTTTGTCCGGAATTAACCGACTTTTCGCAGAACGCGGCGCGGCGCGGCTCGGGTCACGCCGCCTCGGTCTCGCTGATTGAGGGAGGGAGGAGGGAGGGAGCGCCGAGCAGCGGGGAGAGGGAACCAGCTCTTCCGACCGCGCCCTCGCTTCAACAAATTCGATCCGCACCCACAGGTGTTGACACAAAGTCTGACATTTCGAAACCATCGTTACCTCTCCAGCCTTGAAACACCGAACCTTCCAGTCTGTTTCGAGGTTCCACATCTCGCAAACCACTGGTGTTTTACTGCATTTTGTTTCAACTACAATCTGCGACTCAAGTGAAAAGGTTTCACAACGAACCGCTTCCACGAGCCAGTTGCGTCTGCCAAGGGAACTGAGTGCCAACAAGTGAGACAACTGTACGGGTTGCCTTTGGCGTGGTTGCTGCTAGATTTGCCGTCAGCAGTTGAAAAGTCAGGGATTGCCATCTGCTGCTCAACTTTTTATCCTCGCAACCGCAGGTGACAACGCATCTGTGACGCTCAACCCTCCATTGATGGAACTTTTCTTGTCTGATCAAACTCACCTGAACTCCCCGAGATACCTTTTAAGAACTGAACATTTCATGGTTCATGAGAATCTGATTGTGAGGTTGTAGTCATGCAACCATGCAATACATTTTTGAAATGATTTTATCCTCGTCGCGACACCAAATCAATTGCCTAAGTTTTGCAAATATAGTGAAATAAATGCAGGCTGCAAACAAATGCTTCTGCAAGTGAAGGGCAGTGAATTTTCATGATCTGAAGCCGTTTCTCCGACACGAACGTTACAAGACGAATTGGGATACAAAGCATGCAGCATTTGCACCTGAAGTTCGCAGCGCCGAGAAACTTCCTGATTTACGCGCGATAACTGGATCCTGACCCGCCTATTGAACCCAACACGAATGCTAAAGCTGCCTGAACGAATTCCATCTCCATCAGCAACGTACGAGTATTTCATACGCATGAAAGTTTCTTTTCGTTTCTTCTTCTCTTCTCACTCTTTGCCAGTTTTGAAGTTTTCCAATATTCAGACCAGGGCAGAACGATTTCGACAACACAAAGCTCAAGCAAAGGCGGCAAAACTGAACTACGGAGTGAACACAGGTGTTCATTCCGGTCTGTGGACACGGACACAATGGTTCCGTGACGTGCCGTGACGCACGGAGTGGCATTAGAGTCGAATCTGCCCTCCCGCATGAGATAAATGCCAACAGTGAAACAATTTCGCAGACCAAGGTGCGTAAGTCTGGCTGCGTCATGCGGTGCGTGGCTGTCCAAAGCGATCAGTGCTGCGTCAACTCAGCAGCCTATCGCCAGCAGATTTTACACTGGGACTCAACGCAGACGCATCCAGTGTGAAACAAGCCTCCGTCGCGCCGTGTGATGCAACGGGTCTGAATTTTAAAAGCGCAGTGCGGTTCTGACGTTCTGACGCACTCGCGGCCCCTCCAGCGCAGACGAGTGAAGGTTACGCCAGCTGCGCTTCCGCAACAACCTGAACAATTTTTCCCATAGATACGAGACGCGTTGTAAGGATCATAAAGAAACAACTTTGCTGATGGAGTTTTGATACCCACGAGGAATCAAGGAGATTGTGCAAAAGATAGAAACACGACGACGCGTGCTCAACGCAGAGAATACCTCTTGTTCCGAAATTTGAGAGCAAAAGACCATTCATCAAAGGCTTTCTCGTTGATCAGCGCAGAGGAAACTTTGCACGCAACGCAGGATCCACTTTCAACAGCTGCGTTCCACAGACAAACCCGAAACCTTCGCACTGCGGCAGCTGTAAGCTTGTATCTCGACTCCAGTTTTTAGTGGAAGAGAACAGCAAGAGACATCGTCAGTGTGAGATGGTCAGTGTGAGTGAGGTCTACGCTTGGAGTTATCTCCACACAGGTGTGAACTGAATTTCACATTGAGCTGCACTCACCTACGCTGGGAGTCAATTGTTTGAAACACAGGTTTGGCACCGAACGCAACCGTCGGCCGTTTGCGTGCGCTGACACCACAGTGGGTTTGGTGCGTAAATCGAACAGCCCGTTGACTGCAGTGCACAGTGATCTGAAGCTGCACACGCTCGTTTATCTTCACATCAACTCATTAGTTCAGTCTCGAGTATTTTTGAGAAAACTTCACTCTGATGTGAACAACATCAGCGGACCAAGCACTCGAGTCCAGTAGAAGCTGGGTCACAGAGAACGGCTCGCAGAGCCCAGAACCACGCTCGATCGCGGTCCAGCCGAGGTCAGTACAGCAGGGTTATCCAGGTGCGACACAAAACGCCACCACAACAAACCCATGCGTAGACTTGAAATGAAACCAACCGAGCGTTTTACCTCTGTCACCGCGGACCGCCGACGGTTGTACTGAAAGTGTTTGGCCGCCTCCTCAGAAATGCTTTCCTTCCTCTTCATGCACTTGAAAGGCGTGATGTGAGGCATTTTGAACTTCACCTTCTTCTGTCAAAAACACAACCAACTGTTTGAGTGCACAAACATCATCCACACATCCATGTCCAGCTCCAATAAATTGGACTCAGTCCGTGAGACAATCACATCCTGGAGAAAATGAAACGTTCTCTCGGGGTGTGAGAGAGAGTCGACTGCCGAACAAAAGCGTACACCTGCAGAGTGGCCTTTATGCGCCTGATGCAGCTCTCTGCGCACACTCAGGAAATAGACTCTGTGTGTGTTTGCAGCTTTGCTTCCTTCTCTCAGGCAACGTCACTGCGCTACTCGCTTCCTCTCTCACTGCGCACGTCTCCAGGTCGAGTTTCCCCCGCGTTGCTCCGCGCAGCACACGGGGAATGACCCCATGACTTTCAAAACTGAACGAAAACAAGGAAACGACGCACAGAAGAACGGAGTCTACGTCTCTGCAATTTCTACGTTTGTTTGTGCAGAGAAATTCGGAGGAAACCGACCACTGCCCCACGAAAGAGGCGCAATGCTTCATCATCCAGTGCAACCACAACCAATTCGCTGGTGCAGAAAAGTTGCACGACTTCCCGCGAAACATATTGCATATGATCGAAGGATTCTGTTCAGCTACATACCCCAAATTCTCAACAGCTCCAACGTCTTAAGAACATCAAAACATCTGAATGTTCAACTCAGTGCACACAACACTGACCTTCAACAAATTGTGGAGTTCGTTAATTGGCACGGACACAACTGCCTCAGCAATTTGAACTCCGTATCGTGTGGAACAACTGAGCAGTGAAAGCGCAGATACTCGTACGAGGGTAAACTTTCGTCGGCACGTACAACTCGGGCCGAAGTTGCGCCGCGGTTCGCGTCCCTGGGTCTCAGGTCAAGTTTCCAACACGTCAGGACAGATCCACTGTCCTTCCAACACTGATGTTGTTCACTGACCATTTTTTTTTTACAAGATAGAAAGTTTCTGAGTTCAAATCCGCAAACGGAGGAAAACTTGTTGATTGAGACACAGGGCGTCATTTGAGGCCAGTGTCTCTCGGACGCAGACACTCATTCTTCACCCAGACAAGGTGAATGAGCTGTCGAGTACAGCCAATAATTGCCACCGAGTTTTGCAAACAATGATGCAACCTTGTTCCGTTCGAAAAGAACTGTTCCTTCACTTTCAACGTGTCATTCAGAATGCGTCCTTCGCTCGGTGAACGACACGAACGAGGTTGACGAGGCAGATCGACGCCATCAGGCGCACACTGCCCGAGACACCCCAGCCCGACGTCTGCCAGACTGCCGAACCGAGTGTCCACACAAGCTGACCTCGCGTCCGACTGTGACACGCTGAAACACGCAGAACTGTCGCCCTCCTTCCACACAGCCAACTTGGACAGATCTGCGTCACACACGGACCCACGACAAGCTGCAGATCGTTGCAAAAGAAACGCGGGGGAAGACGCACGGAAACAGCAACCCGCACATAGCGCGTGCAAAAGCCACGCACGCACCACGTGGAATATGTTCATTGAACAACCAAAACACCACGACCAAAATTCAAAGATCCATCCAGACGAAACCACGTTCTCTGACCATGCGGCAGAACATTCGAACTCCCAGAAAGAACTTTGGAATCTGCAGGTTCAGACAAAAGTCTGGTCAAGAAATTGCGTACTCAGACAGTTAGTTGTCTCGATGAATTTCTGTAAGAACTCTGTTCCTCGAGTTCACAATGTCTCTTCAGACAGCAGATGATGATGACGATCACAACTCAACTCTTGTCGCGACGTGCTCGTCGATTTGCCTTGCAAATCAAAGCTCACAGCCCGAGTGTTGATTCCGCGGTGCAGCCCCCGCGCAACATCCCCTCCTCTACCTGTTTGTCGCCTTCCATCGTCCACGAACCCGACACCGCCGACGGCCCTGAGGCTTCCGAGGAAATCCCGGCGACCGAAGACCGTCTCAAACCTTGACCACCATTGACAAAGGCGGTGTTTGCAATGAGCGAAAAGCGCAGATTTCACACGGAGAATGTGTCGTCAAGAATGCAGATTACCTGCAGATCCCAATCAATCGAGCAAATACCTTCGCCCCTGGCTGGATGGAAATATGTGGCGCGATTACAAACTACGAATGTACACAATAAATTATCAACTGAATCGATCAAACTTCACCGTTGGAGGTGCATGGATTCGTAGCCTCGAGTGCGTGGCCATTGGATTGAAACCAAAGCCGTCAAAAGCGAGACGGGCGCCACGTTGATACGCGCTGCTGCGGGGATGATTTACGCAACACTTTCAAGTGTGGATAGAACTTCCATCTTTTCAATCGCAAATCCGTTCGTTTGCTTGTCTTCCCGTTTGAAGCCATGTGCTCTCTCACAGAAGCACCCAGAGACTGCGGTCCTCATAATGTACACCTTCGACCTTCACTGTCGTCACGCGAGGAGATCAAGTGTCTTTTTCGCTGAAGCACGAATCGATGCAGACACAGTGGTTCCAGTTCCCGTGTACGGAGCCAAGTCCCCATTACGCAATACATGCACACCGTCAGGGTCGCATCGAAGTGATTCCAGACATTTCCACATCTCAGGCTGGAAACACGTCCATCAGAAATGTCACAACTGCAGTCTTTGGTTTGTGGACACCAAACACACACCGGAGTTCATCAATTGAGCTGCGGACAGTTTTCGCAGAATGCATGTGAAGACATTCTCACCTCCAAAACTGAGGGTTGGCCCAGGAAAATGTCGCACAATTTGAGCAACTTCAATCAATATAGGAACAACACGGAAAATGCAAGAAGAGAAACTCATGGGAGATGACAATGCACAACCAGCCTCGAAGCTCCGGCTGAACAGAGTCGAACATCTCACGGAGGGGTGAACTTCTGGCTTCAGGGGGGGGGGGGAGACATCCACAGATCAGGGGACAACATACTTGAACGGTTTAGGCAACGGAAACTTCGGGCTGGCCACATAGGGAGGCTGCAGTTCTGTGTGATTTTGGAGACGGATAAACATCTGTGAATGTGGTTCCTCTGAACAAGGGGAAATCAGTTTCTCGGTGGGAACAACTCGTCAGATGTTGAAAATCATGCAGTATTCGGGTTCAATCAAAAAGTGTGTTCTGCAAGGCTTCCAAACAACTGATCCAGGAATTGACAACAAGTATTCTCCTTTCAATGGTGTTCAGGGAGATGGGAATGACTTGCAAACGTGTTTGCAAAGGGAAGACGTGGCGAATGAAAATCATGTGCGAGTGAGATACCTGTTGCTCATCGTCCTTCCAACGCCGAATGAGACAAAAGTTTCAAAGTCGCGTCAGTGACGACAATCACAGAAGGGCAGAGACAAAAGTTCATCAGACTCGTGACAGTGATTCGAACTGGGTTGAAAGCGACATATGGACCTCAAAAAGGGTCTTGCGCGTTTTGTAAGGTATCGCCACACAAAAATCTTGATCATGAAGTTCACGAGGAGCTGCTTCACAAACCTTCTTCTCGAGATTTCGCGGGGAGTTTGTCGTTCCCCGTTTTATATTTCTCATCCGTGAAGAAAAAAAGCACTGAGAAAACTTCATTGAACAAGTTTTCGAAGAAGAAAAAACAAGAAACATTCAAGAATGATTGTTGTCCAAAAGGGCAAAACAGTGGAAGAAGCAGCAGCGGCAGTTTTCCACCACGGAAAAATCTCAGGTCGGATTCACGCTGGATGCGTGGTGCATTGCGCCGTTTGCGTGTCAAAATCTGCAGCGTTCAGTGACTTGTGCAGGCGCGCAAAGCACGATGCAGCCAGTGTGAAACAGCTCAATCAAAAGTCCACTGACAGCAGGCGCAAAAGGCGATGCAAATTTCAGGATCCACATGCTTATAGTGATCAAAATGCAGATTTGAAAATTACACTGAGAAAGTCCGCAAAATGCTGATGACGTGACCCTCTGAAACAAGAGCACGAGCAAGGAAGTGTCCCCGGTTTCAACAAGTGCTGCATACGAGGCATGCTTTTTATGAAACCGATTTATGCGAATATCTCCGGATCGGGAACTTTGAGTTTACTGATTTTTGACATGTATTTGCTCAACTAAAAAAGCAACATTTTAAACATGAATGCATGCCAACAGAATGTTATGT